>ERZ1047472.187-NODE-187-length-58654-cov-18.275704_pt1 | contig 58654 bp, 47 predicted proteins | sample MGYA00383095_ERZ1047472 | MGnify/ENA primary metagenome ERZ1047472 (study PRJEB29581, sample SAMEA5548365) | metagenome | biome: marine; feature: coastal; material: water | depth 1 m | study: Short-term variability in the microbial, nano- and picoplankton... | reverse complement strand
GAGCGCCATAAACCGGGCTTCTTGACCAGTCTGCGCCCACCGGTCGAGCACCGGCACCCAAAGGCTGTGCATTTAGAGATGCCGCGCTAACGCACAGTGTGGTGACCGCCATGACACGGGCAAGCAATGCGCCTACTGCGGTTACCCGTTGCTGAAAAGTCGTCATACATTTACCTTTTGAGTGGTCGCGCTGAGTAGCGTCAGCAACGTAACGGCAGCTTGCGTTAACTGCTCGTGAGACTCAAGGTAGGGTTATTGAGTAATCTCGACAGTCGCTCGACACAGGACCGAATCACTATGAGTACAGATACGCCCCAAGATGACGCCAGAAAACAAAACCTTACCGTGGGCTTTATTGGATTAGGTGCAATGGGGTTTCCTATGGCGGGTCACTTGCAAACCGCAGGCTACGCCACAACGGTGTTTAATCGCTCTCCCGACAAAGCTTCCAGGTGGCAGGAAACCTACGGAGGGAAAACTGCTTTGACACCAGCGGCGTCCGCCCGCGATGCTGATGTCGTTTTTGTTTGCGTAGGCAATGATGACGATGTCAGAGAGGTTACCCTTGGCAATCAAGGTGTATTAGAAACCCTCAAACCCGGCTCATTACTTATTGACCATACGACAGCCTCGGCTGATCTTGCCCAAGAACTCCAAAGTGCCTGTATGGAAAAAGACATTGGCTTCTTAGACGCACCTGTTTCAGGGGGACAGGCCGGCGCTGAATTGGGCCAACTAACCATTATGGTTGGGGGGGACAGCACGAGTTTTGATAGTGCCAAAGCCGTGATGGCTGTTTACGGAAAGAGTGTCCGCCTGATGGGTCCATGTGGCTCTGGTCAGCTCACTAAAATGGCTAATCAAATTTGTATTGCAGGCGTTCTCCAAGGTTTGTCTGAGGCGTTACATTTTTCCGATCGAGCCGGACTAGACACAACAAATGTTGTCGAGGCCATTCGTCAAGGAGCAGCCCAGAGCTGGCAAATGGACAACCGTTCTCAAACAATGATCCAAGGCGAGTTTGGCTTTGGCTTTGCCGTTGACTGGATGCGCAAAGACCTGGGGCTAGTGCTTGACGCCGCAGATAAAGCGGGAGCATCACTCCCCTTAACAGCCTTGGTCGATCAATTTTATAGCGATGTTCAAAATTTGGGCGGCGGTCGCTGGGATACCTCAAGCCTTATCGAACGGCTGCGTAAACTCAGCCGGTAAATTTACGACGAAACCCTATTTTTCATCGTGTCCCAGTAGAGCGTTTCTATCCATTTTGCCTCGCCAATAAAAGCCCATGCAAAAGATTGGTAAGCCTGATCCAAGCCCCTTTCCTGAATCTGGGCTAGTGACATCCCGGCGCTCATACCTTCGACCACCGCTGCACGGGTAGAACGAATCATGTCGTGCACTGCCAACAGGTCTCCCCTACTGGCGATTGGGCCGTGGCCAGGCACAACGACGGTATCGTCATTAATCATGGCTAACAGTGTCTCCTGACTCGATAAATAGGCACCCACGCCACCGCCGCTGTCAGTGTCGATAAATGGAAAGCGCTCATTGAAAAATAAATCCCCGGCGTGCAGAACATTCGCACCTTCAAAATAAACAGCCGTATCACCATCTGTATGCCCCTCAAGAGCAACAAGTTTGAGGCGGTCGCTGTTAAAGTAGATGTGCACACCCTCGTGGTAGGTAATCACCGGCAGAGGGGCCTCTGCTGATGGAGCTCGCGCTAGCAGTCGCACCCGCGCAGCCTCATTAGCAATAATCGTGGCACCGGCATTAGCAAAAAAATCATTCCCTCCCGTGTGATCTCCATGGTGATGCGTATTGATGACGTATTTTAGAGACTGCTGCGTCGCAGAAGTGCCAGGAAGATTCGCAAGTGCATCCGCAATCCGCTCGGCCATGGCCGCATACTGATCATCGACCAACAGGAGTCCATCAGCACCCACGCTTACGGCAAGATTGCCGCCAGCCCCCGTGAGCATGTAAATAGAGTCTGTGAGCTTGGTCGCCTCGATTACCACCTCAGAGAAGCGATCCGGTTGCGCCACGAGGGCGCTATTAAACGTCAACAGCAAGGTGACAATAACTACTTTCGAGCAAAACCTACCGACGTGGCTCATAAGAATATTCCTGTGTGACTTACCTAAAAAAGGGTTCCGGCGACAACTTTACCGTAGACAGGTAGACTCCCTCCACGCACTTCGTCGCCCCGGGCCCTCTCATGAAAGCACACCACCACGCGGCAGCCACCTCTGCCGCATTACCCAACGCACGGCAACGGCTTTACGTACGCTACTACGTTGCCATTACTGCTGATTTGATCGTCTTAGGTCTGCTCTCCCAGTTTTGGGACCGAGTGCAAATTAGCAGCTTCACAGCGGGGTTGGTCGCAGCGATTATGTTACAGCTGCTCTTGCAGGCTACCTTAATGATCGAGCACGCCGCCTCTCGGCCCTTTGAAAACAAGAATTCCTGGCAAGCCAAAACGGGCAGGATATTCGTTGCGTGGCTGATTTTATTTAGCTCAAAATTCGCTATGTTATGGGCAATTGGCTTGGTCTTAGGCGATGCAATACATTTTTACGGCGCTATGCACGGCGCGCTTCCCTTTATTGCCACGGTCATTTGTATGATTTTGGCTGAGGCGCTGGCATTTAGCACCTTTGCCAATTTAGAGAGCGCAAACTAACGAGAGTAAATACCAATGGCTGAAAACGGCAATGGCTCAGTGCTCGTCACCCACGAGGGAGGATGCCACTGTGGCAAAGTGCAGTGGCAAATACAGGCCCCCGCTCACTTGCAAACACACACCTGCAACTGCTCCATATGCAATATTAATCACTACCAACATCTGATTGTGCCCAAGCAACGCTTTCAGCTGTTATCGGACCCAGACACCTTAAGCGAGTACCGGTTTGGTTCGGGTCTAGCAAAGCATTATTTTTGCAAAGCCTGCGGCGTGAAATCATTTTATATACCTAGGTCAAATCCTGACGGCGTAAGCGTTCATGCACGATGCCTCAATCCAGCCTCTGTTTTGTCGATTACGGACACACCCTTTGACGGACAAAATTGGGAGAAAAATGCCGCCTCCCTTGCACACCTGTCAAAAGCATGACGGCGCCCAACTTTTGGCAAACAACGCCGATGAACGAACTCTCAACTCAACAGTGGGAGTCTCTATGCGATGGCTGTGGCAAATGCTGCCTCAACAAACTTGAGGATGAAGACACCGGAGAAATCTATTACACCAGCGTTGCCTGCCAGTTACTTGATCACTCCTCGGGCAGGTGCAGTGACTATAAAAATCGATTAAAGCGAGTTCCGGACTGCCTAGATTTACGCCAAACAAACCCTGAGTCCTATCATTGGTTGCCCGCGACCTGCGCCTATCGGCTGCTTGCTGCGGGTGAAGACCTTCCCGAATGGCATCACTTAAAAAGCGCAGATCCCATGCAAGTGCACCGAGCAACCTGCACCGTAAAGCACCGGGTCATTTGTGAGACTACTATCGACCCCGAGCAGCTCGAGGACCACATCATCGCTTGGACCGACCGCTAATCGGTCGAGCACATAAATTAAACCCACGCCGACAACTATCTCCGGCTAATACAAGGAAGTCATCGACTCGCTATGCAAAGCCAAGATCAGGAAGTTTTTGAAAAACTCGTCGAGTGGCTTAATAGCGGCAGCGCCCCATATTTGTGCACTATTGTAAAGGCTGTAGGGTCATCACCTCGCCCGGTGGGCTCGATGCTCGGGAGCTGCGGCGAACACAGTATTGGCACGCTGTCGGGGGGCTGCGTTGAAGAAGACCTGCTCGACAAACTGCGTACAGATGCAATTGATGCCTCAACCCCAAAACTCATCGAATACGGCGTTTCTGCGGAGGAAAATGAGCGATTAGGGCTGCCCTGCGGGGGGCGTTTACATATTTTGGTGCAGCAGCTCTCCCCTGCTAGTGCAAACTGGGTGACCGATGTTGTCACTGCACTGCGGGCAAGAAACTCCGTAGTCAGAACAACAGAGCTGTCAACTGGCATTACATCTGTAGAGGTCACCGATGATTATGCCCCTCTGAGCCTGACACAAAATGCATTAAGGCAAGGGCTGGGTCCTAAAATGCAGATGCTGCTCGTAGGCGCCGGGCAACTCGCTCAGGTGTTGGCTCACTTGGCACTTGCTATGGACTACGAAGTGATTGTTACCGACACCCGCGAGGACGTTATTACTCAGTGGCAAGGACCGGACGTAGAACTGCTACATGGCCTACCAGACGACATCATCGCCGCGCGCAGCTGCGACCCCAAAAACGTCATTGTCACGCTTACCCATGATCCCCGCATTGACGATATGGCGCTTCTTGAAGCTTTAGAAACTCCCGCTTGGTACGTCGGTGCGTTGGGTTCTATCAGAACCACCCGTGCTCGCTTAGAGCGCCTAACCGCACTGGGGGTCACTCAGGCCCAATTGCAACGACTGCACGCCCCTGTTGGTCTCGATATTGGCAGTAAAACGCCGTGGGAAATTGCGGTAGCCATCATGGCTGAAATCACTCAACTGCGGCGCAAGACTGCAACCAGCACTATGAATCCTGAGCTGGGTCCATAGCCGATGGCGGCTGCTTTGCCTGCAAGTAGTGAATGAGACGACCTAACCTCACAGCCTCTCGATCAATCAACTGAACAGTCTCCTCAAACAGCGCAGCGATATTTTGGGGTGTGGCGTTATCCAATTCATCACTCGCCTTATCAAGAGTGAGCTGGAACCGTTGATAGCGTTCACCCAAGAAAAGTGCCATCTGATAATCAGCGGCTTTGGCCATGCCATCAAACACGCAATCAAGCACCGGCAACATCCAACCAATCTTGCCCCAGCCTGCAGCTTGCTTTCCCGAAATGGGCTGCGCAAGCTCACCTGTACCCAATGAGATAACGGTAATCCTGTCACCCGGAAACAACCTCAACGCTTCAGCGTAAGCCGACACAACAGGAGAATTTAAGAACACTGCGCCGTCAATGAGTGCCGTCGATTTACCGGCTACTTCGAACTGCGCCGGCTCAAAAAAAGTTGGGGCAGCCGACGTTGCTCTTGCCGCTGACTTACAAAGCATCTGTGCGTGCTCAGGTTTAAAGCTTTTAAAAAAAGCCGTCGACCTAGCCTCCAAGTCATAGGCCGTGACAATGGTGGGACAGCGACAATCTCCTAAAACGTTGTCATCGAAGTAATCTGCAAGAGCCGTCTCGAGGGGGCTAGCTGAATAGCTTTCATCAAAAATACCCAGCGCCGACCGAAACTGGCGCCACAGATTGTTGCCGAAAATTTGTGCCCCACGATTGGCGTAAAGGTCAGCCAGGTCACGAGCGCCATATCGACTCTTTGCAGGTTTTTGGGGATCCGGTTGCGCCAATCCCAAGGCTAAAATACCCCCCGTTGAAGTACCCACCATAAGGTCAAAAAGATCAGCTGCCCGATGACCCGTCGCCGTCTCGAGGTGATGCAGCACCATCGCGGGTATGATCCCGCGAATACCCCCACCATCGATCGATAGAACGGTTCTCTCTTGGGACATCACCCGCGCCCTCAATGAAGCCTATTGTCTAAGTGCCCTCTAACCAGCTGGAGGAAGGTTGCCCCCTCTAGTAAAGATAATCCTTAGCTTTGTATTCATCGTGGCAGGCTTTGCAGGTTTTTCCTGTAGCGCCAAACTGCCCCTGAATTGCAGCGCGATCTCCTTGCGCGGCCACCTCAGACAATTTCGCAGCTTCTCGTCGAAAATCAGCCAGCTTTGCGTTGAAATCTTCACCGTTGAGCCAAATTTCAGGTTTAGCGCGAGTCTTCCCCTCTTCAGAACCGGGGGCAAAACCTCGTTCGACTTGATATCCAGATACACCAGCCAGATCGTCAGCCCATGCCTGAAAAGTCTCATCATTCCACTCAATCTTTCCCTTCACCATGTCCGCCATAGGCCCAAAGGTCATGCCTAGAAGCGCGAAATACGATTGACGCAGGGACTGCAGTGGCTCAGCTTTCTCGATGTGAGCAACCGCAGGGATAGTTGCGGTGAGGGTGATGGCGACAATGACAAGACGGTTCAAAAACTTCATGTTTGATTCTCCTAACGGTGTCCATTAATTCATGCTGAAATCGCTACAGCGGCTATCATGACTTGCCAGGATCATCCTCGCAAACACGGCTGCATTGGCTGCGGCAAGCCCACCGCGGCACCTTAAAGCGTACTGTTAAAACCACCGCCGTCCAAGAGTATATTTTGTCCAACCATAAACCCCGCGTGCTCAGAGCATATAAACGCGCATGTGGCTCCAAATTCGTCAGCGGTACCGTACCTGCCGGCTGGAATAGCCGCGCAACGACGCGCAGCAACGGCCTCTTTACTTTCCCCCGTAAGGCTCGCCTCGTAAGTGTCCAGACCCACCGTTCGATCTGTGGCGTGGAGGCCCGGCAACAAGTTGTTAATAGCGACACCTTGCTTGGCGACATCACGCGCAATACCCGCAACGAAACCCGTGAGGGCCGCCCTTGCCGTATTCGATAACCCCAGCACTCCAATGGGCTGCTTAACAGAAACACTCGTGATATTGACCACCCGACCCCAGCCACGCTCGCACATACCGGGCACAGTAGCTTGCATAAGAGCGATCGCTGCATAAGCATTGGCATCGAAGGCAGCAATAAAGGCGTCGCGGTCCCAGTCGCGCCAGTTTCCCGGTGGCGGGCCTCCAGCATTGTTAACCAAGATATCTAAATCACCGCTACCCGCTAAAATCGCTTCACGGCCGCTAGGCGTTGTCACATCAGCAGCCACCGTGGAAACTTCAACACCATAGGCTTCTCTAATGGCTGTTGCCGTGCTCTCAAGCGCCTCATGACCCCGGGCATTGAGTACCAGGTGCACCCCTTCTGCTGCTAATGCTTCAGCACAACCTCTTCCTAAGCCCTTTGACCCCGCACAGATCAGCGCTCGCCGACCTTTGATTCCCATCTTCAAGCTAATTACCTCCAATAAAACCATCGGCTACGTCACCGCGTACATGGTGCATGTACTATTACAACAGTACCTGATTACAACGATGTAGTAGGGCGCTCAGTCGCAAAAATTGTCGGCGACCGAGCATAACTTTACATGACAGGTGACAGTCTGTAATTTTGCGCATTGCAAAAAACAGGCTCCACCCACGCCATCGTCGAACCCATAGGTCGTTGCTAGCCCAGAACCCCTTGCTAGCACTTAATCCCACCAACTTACTAGGACTCTATTTGTGATTACCTTCTCCCTGAATGGCGAACCTGTCCGCTTTAATGGTGACCCGAGTACACCATTATTATGGGTTATACGTGATGACTTTAAGCTCAAGGGCTCCAAATTTGGCTGCGGCGCTGGCTTGTGTGGCGCCTGCACCATGCACCTTGACGGAACGGCCATTAAAACCTGCGTTCTGCCTGTAGCCGCTGCGGCTGACAAAGCAGTGACCACGATAGAAGGGCTTGGAAATCCAGAGGATCTACATCCGCTGCAAACCGCTTGGATAGAACACAATGTGCCTCAGTGCGGCTACTGCCAGAGCGGTCAAATTATGGCTGCAGCCGCATTGATAGCCGATAAACCCAGTGCTTCCAGTGAAGACGTTGACAACGCTATGTCAGGAAACATTTGCCGCTGCGGCTGCTACCCCAGAATAAAGGCTGCCATCATGTCAGTAGCCGCCAGCGCTCTCAGTTACGACGCCGCTGCTACGGAGGCGAACTCATGAGCAATCAAACCCTCAGCAGAAGACACTTTTTGAAGGCCTCTGGCATGGTCGGAGGGGGCATCGTGGTAGCTGTCGCCCTACCCGGCTGCGCGTTTAAGGGCCCGCACCCCATCGAAGTTACTGACGCTGGCTTTGTACCCAACGCTTTTCTACAAATTACTCCAGATAATCATGTGACCTTTTATTGTCCCAGCGATGAAATGGGCCAGGGTATCCGTACGGGCCTAGCGACGATTGTCGGTGAAGAACTCGATGTAAATCCCGCCACCATGCTGGTCAAAGCTGCGGGCTCTCACGAAGACTACAACAACCCCGAGTTTCGTGTTCAGGGAACCGGAGGCTCTAACGCCGTTCGCGTATTTTATGAGCCTTTAAGGCAAGTTGGCGCTGACACCCGTGCACTGCTGCTTAACGCGGCCTCCTTAGACCTAGGCATACCAGCCGACCAACTACTCACCGCTGACGGGTTCATTGTTGCCGGTGACCGGCGCTATCCCTACGGTGATTTTGTTGAAACCGCTTCATCTTTAGAAATGCCCATCGCCACCGAACTAAAAGCGCCCTCACGTTTTAAATACATTGGTGCCGATGCTCCCAGAGTCGATGCTCTGGCGAAGGCCACAGGCACAGCAAACTTTGGCATCGATGCGGATGTGCCCGGCATGGTCTACGCCGTTGTCGTTCGGCCACCAGTAGCCGGATCCAAAGCTTTGAGCTTTGATGACAGCACTGCAAGGGTCGCCCCGGGTGTTCTCGCTGTTGTGCCGGTATCAAGCGGGGTTGCGGTAGTAGCCGAACGATATTGGCAGGCCAATCAGGCCGCAAAAAAGCTCACCATCGATTGGGAAGAGACCCCGCTTTCAACGGTGACCTCTGAGCAAGTTCGACAAGACCTTAGCGCGGCACTAGAGGCCGACAATGATACTGAATCGACCCGTGCGGGAGATCCAGAAAAGGCCTTTGCCGACGCTGACGCCGGCACAATTTTGGAAACCGACTACTACGCGCCCTTTCTCGCCCATGCACCCATGGAGCCGCTGAACGCAACCCTGCGAATCACTGAGGACGGTGCCGACCTATGGACTGGCGTGCAATTTGTTGGCGCGGCACAAGGCGTTTTGGAGCGCCTGACAGGTCTGCCCAGAGGGAACATAAAAATACACAATCAGTTTCTAGGGGGCGGGTTTGGTCGCCGTGCCACGTTGTCTCATATTGTTGAGGTAGCTGAGATTGCGTTAAGCGTCGATAAGCCCGTGCAACTGCTATGGTCTCGAGAAGATGACCTGCGGCATGGTTTCTACAGACCCGCGGCGATGATGAAGATAAAGGCAGCTGCGGATAGTGAAGGCCACATTACAGCGTGGCAGGCCCGTCGCTCCGGCGCTAACATCTCTGCACAAACCTTTAAAAATGCCCTACCAGGCGTGCTGCCTAACCTGCCCACCGGCTTACTCAATGGCCTTGCGGGCGCCATGGATTATGTCTTCAAAAATTGGGCCGTCGACGGCTCCAGTGTTGAAGGACTTCATGAAACCTATTCCCTGCCGAGCTACCAAGTCTCCCACGCATCGGTTGACCACGGCTTACCCACCACATTTTGGCGTTCAGTAGGACATTCCTATACCAGTTTTGCCGTCGAATCGATGATGGATGAGCTCGCGGAAGCGAAGCAGTTAGACCCCGTTGCACTGCGTCTAAAAAATTTGAACGACAAACCCCGAATGCAAAATGTCGTGGCTGAAGCAGGACAGCTCATGGCCGCAATGACAGTGCCAGAAAACCACCATTTGGGATTTGCTGCGCATTCATCCTTTGGCACTGATGTGGCTCAAATTGCTGAAGTGTCGGTTACCGAAGGCCAGATTCGCGTGCACAAAGTGACCTGCGTTGTTGATTGTGGTCTAGCAGTCAACCCTGACATCGTCACAGCACAACTGGAAGGCGCCGTAATGTTCGCGCTAACCGCTGCGCTTTATGGGAGCATAGATCTGGAAGGTGGTGCCGTTGTGCAAAGCAATTTCCACAACTACCCGATCTTACGCATGAACGAATCCCCCGCCGTTGACGTTGTCATTATAGAAAGCGAAACGCCCCCAACGGGAATAGGCGAGCCCGGCGTACCGCCGCTTGCCCCTGCGGTGGCAAATGCGGTGTATCGCGCAACCGGGCAACGTTTACGTGACTTGCCCCTGCAACTCGCTTAATTGACAATCTGGCCCCATGTCGTGCAACCGCGACAGTTCAACAGACAACTTCGCAGTCCCAGCCTTAGGCGTTAATGCAGCCCGGCCGGGGCGTGCGGAGTGAGCCCCGCAGAAGCAGGGTCCACGCCACACCACCTAGGAGCATTGGATGCGCTTGCCCGCCACAATTTCGACCCTATTACTGCTACTTACAACGACAGCGTGCTGGAGCGCGACTGCCAAATCACAGAACGCCATTGACCCATCTGCGACTACACCCCCTGCGGGCACCGAAACAGCCGCTACTCAAACACGCTCACCTGCGGACTCACGACTGTGGCTTGAGAATGTAGAGGGCGAGCAAGCTCTGAACTGGGTAAGAAAACAGAACGCCCGAACATCGACCCGACTGCAGGACGACGCGCGTTATGACTCACTTCTAGCCACCGCCCAAACGCTGTATGAAAGTGACGACCGCATTCCCTATGGCAGTTATTACGGCGGATTCGTCTGGAATTTTTGGCAAGACAATACATTTACCCACGGACTTTGGCGACGAGCATCGCTGACGAGCTATCTGACTGATAACCCCGAGTGGGAGGTCATTATTGATCTGGACGCCCTCGCTGAAAAGGAGGCCATCAATTGGGTTTGGCGCGGCGCCGACTGTCTGGCCCCAAAGTATGATCGCTGCCTAATCACACTATCTAAGGGAGGCAGCGACGCCGCGGTGCGACGCGAGTTCTCGCTTTCTGATCGACAGTTTGTACCCGATGGTTTTGAAACACCCGAGGCCAAAGGCAGCATCGCGTGGGTCGACGAAAACACCGTGCTGGTAGCTCTAGCAACAGAACCTGCCAACACCACAAATTCGGGTTATCCCTCCGTTATTTATCGCTGGTCCCGCGGCTCCAAGCTCGAAAGTGCCGAGATCGTGTTGGAGGGAAACACAACAGACGTCGGCTTGTGGCCGGTCCGCTTAGAGGATCATGGTGGCACGGTGCACATGATGGCTGCACAGGCACAAACATTTTACGAGTCTACCTACTGGTATTTGCCATCTATCGGCGAACCTAAAACTCTGCCAATTCCGGCCAAAACATCAATTGAAACGCTCTATCAGGGGGAGCTCGTTTTTTCTCTTGCCGAGAACTGGCAGGCTAAAAATACGACAGCAATTCACCCCGCCGGCGCTTTAGTCTCGATTAATCTGCCTGACTTTATTGATACGGGGGAGATTTCCGCCGTAAGGACACTGTATCTGCCTTCTCCAACCGAATCGGTTGGGAGCATCGCAGCCACCAAAAGTGCGCTTTTAGCAACCGTGGACAATAACGTCATTGGCGGTTTGATGGCATTTGATTTTACCGATGGTGAATGGTCAAAAAGAGCCATTCCTGCACCTGACAACTTGACGATAAGTTTGAGCAGCGCCAGTCGCGAAGAAGATATTGCCTTTATCAATGCCGAGGGTTTCCTAACTCCAGACACATTAATGCTGGCGGATACGGCCAAAATGACGCTGCGCTCGATTAAGACTATCCCAGAACGCTTTGATAGCTCAGGCCTCGTCGTAGAGCAGATCGAAACACGATCTCCTGACGGCACCGTGATCCCCTACTTCGTCGTTCGGCATAAAAACACAGCTCTAGATGGATCCACCCCCACTCTGCTTTATGCGTACGGCGGCTTCCAAGTTTCCATGCGCCCCCGATACTCGGGCAGCCTTGGCAAACTTTGGCTGGAGAATGGCGGCGCCTATGTCTTGGCGAATATCCGTGGCGGCGGAGAGTTTGGCCCTGCCTGGCATCAGGCAGGGCTCAAGACGCAGCGGCAGCGTATTTACGATGACCTTATCGCCGTCGCCGAAGACCTGTCAGCTAAAGGTCTGACCAGTGCTGAACACTTGGCGGTTTATGGAGGCTCTAACGGCGGGCTACTCACCGGCGTTATGTACACCCAGCGACCCGATCTCTGGCAAGCCGTGGTTTCAGCCGTGCCCCTGCTCGATATGCTGCGCTACCACAAGCTACTGGCAGGAGCCTCATGGATGGGGGAGTACGGTGATCCTGACGACCCAATAGAAGGGGCCTTTTTGCGCGGCATATCGCCCTACCACAATGTTAGCGCAACCCAGGAGTATCCAGAGATTTTCCTTTACACCTCAACCAAGGATGATCGCGTTCATCCCGGGCATGCACGGAAAATGTCCCACCTGCTTGAAACGCTGGGACATGACTATTTGTATTTTGAAAATATTGACGGCGGACACGCAGCGGCAGCCAATCTCAGCGAGTATGCCCGCCGCGACGCCATGCTCTACGTCTTTTTAATGCAAAAGCTCATGCCAGCGCCAGCCGACAAATAGTCGGCCTTCAAAGCTTGCCCCGCCTGAGAGCTTGCTATTGCAAGCTCTCAGGCGCATACCGCAGTCTGACTGCATGCACCGGCATAGAGCAGCAGCTAAAACAAAGGGCGAGTGCAAGCCGTCCTTGGCAGTACCCCAGCCTTAAATCGCCGACATGCCACCATCAACGGCAACAGCCTGTCCGTTCATAAAGCTGTTCGTGGGGGACATGAGCATCAGCATCACTTCCACCATTTCTTCGGGATCACCCATACGGTTCATGGGTGAACTTTTCTTGAGCGTGTCCATTCGATCCGCCAAGCCGCCTTCCTGAGTCACCAAAGGCGTCGGGGAAAAAAACGGGCAAATAGCATTCACGCGAACACCTTGCCGACCAAACTCATAGGCGGCGGTTTTTGTGAGTCCAACCACACCATGCTTAGCAGCCGCATAGGCACCCAGCAAAGGTGCCGCGCCAATACCCGCCATTGAGGCCACATTGAGCACGGTGCCACCGGGAGCGTCTTGTGCCAGCATCTGCCGCACAGCGTGCTTGATCCCAAAGAAAACGCCCTTGGTATTGACGTTGTAGTTGAGGTCCATTTCCTCCTCGGTCACTTCAGTCAACAGCTTTGGCTCGGAACCTAAGCCTGCGTTGTTCACCATGATATCGAGTCGACCAAAACGCTCTTTGGCAGCTGCAACGATGGCCTCAACATCTGCCTCGTTGGCCACGTCACAGGTCATCGCAACAACCCGGGCGTCATCGGCGAGAGCAGCCGCAACTGCCTGTAGCGGTTCGAGGTTAATATCACTAATCACTAAACGTGCGCCTGCCGCATGTAAATTTTCAGCCATGAGTTTGCCAAAGCCACTGGCCGCGCCCGTAATACAAATAACCTGATCACAAAAAACATCCCACCGGGACATATCACACTCCTAGTTAAAAAGATTTGTCGGGGGCCTTAACCCCCAAGCATCAAAGGCACTAAAGTCTAGCGACTCAACGGCCCTTCCAATTGGGGGCTCGCTTCTCAGCAAAGGCCATCGCGCCTTCTATGGCATCTTCACTGGTAAATACCGGCTGAAGGATGTCCTGCTGGCGACCAAACATTTCGTCAGTGCTCCAATCTTCTGAATCTCGGACGACCTGTTTACTCAGTTTAACTGCTAGGGGTCCGTTACCTGCGATCTTTGCCGCCAGCGCCTGTGCCGCAGCAAACGCCTCGCCTTCAGGCACCGTTTGGTTGATGAAACCCAAATCCTTAGCCCGCGCGGCATCCATAAAATCGCCAGTTAATGCCAATTCCATCGCGACGCGATAGGGCAGCTGTCGTGGGAAGCGCAGCAACCCTCCAGCGCCGGCGGCCAATCCTCGTTTCACTTCAGGGACACCAAATTTTGCTGTTTCCGCAGCGACGATCAGATCGCAGACCATGGCCAGCTCACAACCACCCGCCAAGGCATACCCCTCAACGGCTGCAATCAGCGGTTTTGCAGGGGGCGCTTCGGTTAAACCACCAAAGCCTCGATCCTTAATATAAGGCACCTCACCACTGACGAATGCTTTTAGATCCATCCCCGAACAAAAGGTATTGTTTGAGCCTGTTAGAATTGCCACTCGAATATCATCGTTGCTGTCGAGCTCAATAATGGCCGCTGCAAGACCTTCGGCCATGGCTAAATTAACCGCATTTTTTGCCTCAGGCCGATTGAGGGTAATGGTCATAATTCCGTCGCTTACCTCGGTAATAACTACGTCGCTCATTTGTCTATCCTCTTTTTTCATTGTATTCGAAGGCCTCGCAGTCGCGCTTGCGGGCCGTTTCAGTTGTGTCGATAAGTGGAGGCAGCTTTACAAAAAGATGAAGCTATTGCCCTGTTCACTCGGCGTCACCACGACAGACCTATTGTCAGCTTCGTGACGGTTAAAAACTTCAAGTATCTCAGAGGCTTCGCGCCCTACTTTGGCGATAAATCGCGCATCGCTCTCGAGCAAACGCCCGACAATTGTTGCGGTCTTCGGCTGTCCCTCTCGATCATACGCCACTGTGTAGGCCTCCAATCTCCCTTTACCGCTTGGGTTCGCCTCGAAGTCTGGGGCTGTTTGGTTGGTCATTTGCTCTTGAAGATCAGCGCTGTCATAGGGTTCATAGCCCGTCGGCGTTGTCGCATAAATACCGACCGCATATTTGGATAGAAGCCCACCGTTAGCCGCCACTAACCCAAACTTTCCAGGGTTCACCCGGAGACACATCACCATTTCTGCCAGGGCATGCATTGAGTAACTATTACCCGGCCCCCCAAAAAAGGGTAACCCACCGGTCACGGTAAGGCCTCTGGGATCATCTCCTGATAACCCGATCGCGTCGATCGCATTGCTCACCGCAATCGGGAAGCAGCTGTAAAAGTCAAAATAGCTGATGTCATCGGTGGTGCAGTTCGCGCGCTCCAGCGCGCGCCCCAGCGCTAGACCTGCTGAAGGCGCCTGACCCAGTTCTGCGCGCAGTGTGATCGGTGGCTCCCCTGCTGCCGCCTGACCGTGAAGATAGACGCGATTCTCAGCAGGAATATTTAACTCGTCAGCCAGCTCCGTCGAAATTACCACCAAAGCCGCACTTTGATTGACCTGATCACGTGCCACTAAGCGTTGAGGGTAGGCATCAACAACCCGACGGTTGCCTGCTTCTACGGTAATGAGGTCAGCGGGAGTAAACGCCCTGTCACGCTGAGCTGCCAAGGGGTTTTCTGATGCCACCGCAGCAAAAGGTGCAAACAAGGCCCCCATTTGATCGGCCCAGGTCTTTACGTCGACCCCTGCAGCGATTCGTTTGGCGTTCTCCATAATTCCATAAAATAACGGCGGTGATATCAAGCCATTCATAAGTTCATCATGCGTCGCATAATCCAAGGTCGGCTTACGATCAATTACGGGGTCATCGGAACCTTCCGACCAGTCCACATCACTGCCCTGCTTTTGAAGAAAGCGTGTCGTTGAAAGCGCCTCACCGCCACTGATCAGCACCGCTTTGGACTCCCCTTGCCAAATGCGATCGCAGGCTTCGGTGACGAGTTTCTGAGGAGTATCACCACCACTTGTTGCCCAGATTGCGGTCGCTGGATTCATGGCTAATCGCTGGCAAACAGAACGCGGGAAGTTGGTTGAACGCCCAAAGGGTCCTTCTAAGTGAGGTGCTGAATCTTCGAAGATTCGCGTGGTCATCAGCGTGTCAATGTGCTCTTTACAGTTAATCATTCCAGCATCGACGAGGGCCAATTCGGCGGCTCGAGCAGTGATTGCCACTGGCGACAGCATGGCATAATCGGGATCGTCGATGCGCTCAGTAAACTGGCTGGCACCAACGATGACTGGAGTATTTGCTGCAACGAACGGCATAGAGTGTTCTCTATTGATAAAATTGCTGGCAAGCTTACCTGCTGACCGTAGGTAGTAACACATGCATTTTTCAAATTTTGCCACTCGCTATCAAAAAAGCACGGGAACCGTGCGACTAATGGAGGACCTGGGAGCAGCAACCTCGGCAACCGGCCCCATTTGCCAACTGGGCGGCGGTAATCCCGCGCACATTCCCGAGGTAGAAGCTCTGCTGCGCGAGGCTATGGCAGATGTGACCGCCGATACTCACGCCTTTGGCAAAATGGTCGGCGAATATGATGCCCCGGGGGGAAATGTGGCCTTCCGGGAGACCCTCGCAGATTTACTGAGGGAGCAATTTGGCTGGCCTCTAACGCAAAACAATATTGCCATTACAAACGGCAGTCAAAGCAGCTTCGGACTGCTGTTTAACAGTTTTTCCGGCCCATTTCCTGATCATAGCCACAAACGCATACTCCTGCCCTTAACACCTGAGTACGTGGGCTATTTTGATGTTGGTTTGGCAGAGCAGCCCATTTTTGAAGGCCGGCGCGCTGAAATCGATTTACTACCCAATCGTCAATTCAAGTATCGGGTAAATTTCGAAGGTTTGCAGCTGAATGAAAACCACGGGGCTGTCTGTGTTTCACGACCTACCAACCCGACGGGCAATGTCATCACCGACAGCGAAATGCGTCAACTTCGCAGCGAGTGTCAAACAGCTGACTTACCATTAATTGTTGACGGGGCATATGGATTGCCCTTCCCAGGCATGGTGTTTACATCGGCAACACCCTTTTGGGACGCCAACACAATTTTGCTGCTGAGCTTATCGAAGCTTGGCCTGCCGGGCCTACGCACCGGTATCGTGGTTGCTGCGCCTGAAATTATTCAACTCATACAAAATACCAACGCCATAAACACTTTGGCGCCCAGCCGCGTGGGTCCCACGCTCCTTACACCCCTGCTTCAACAAGGAAAACTACAAAGCATTTGTGATGAATTGATACGCCCGTATTACGAGCGCAAACGTGACCACGCCCTGCAGGTTATTGACGAGGTCATGGCTGACCTCCCGGTTCGAGTGCACAAACCCGAGGGTGCCTTGTTTTTGTGGCTTTGGTTTGAGGGGCTCCCAATAACCTCAGAAACGCTGTATCAGGAACTCATGGCGCTGGGAGTATTTGTGTTGCCCAGTCGCCCATTTTATCCACCAGGGCGAACTAGCTGGCGACATCAGGACGAGTGCATTCGAGTTAATTACGCCGCTTCGGAAGACACAGTGATTGCTGGTTTAACTCAAATCGCCCAAGTGGTCCGCTCCCACTTCTAAGCTCCTGTTAACGAACGAAGCCACAGGTCACTGCAACGCTAAAAGTCACACTATCAGCTGAGCGTGACAAGGCGCCGCGAGAGATTCGTGGGGGGCAACATTTACGCATCAGCAACGTAATTTCCTATTATTGGCGCCGCATAACACTACTCAAGGCGGTTTACCCGGCGCAAATAGCTACGCTCCGCCTCGCGAACCAACAAACCCGTATTTTGCTTTTCATCGGGGTCTTCTGTAATGAGAAAATGCAGGCCCAGCGCACAAGTCCTCCCATCTAAATGACGAACATCAGCCTCCCTGTGAACGCTTATGTCATTAAGTGTCAGGGTAAGGTGAACGTCTTCTCCAATCATGAAGCGGGTAAAGTCCTGCGCCTGCAGTCTTAAGCGCACACCACTGGTATTGATGTCCTGCGCACTCGCAGAGCAAGAGAAGCCGGCGACAGATTCAATGCGCACCGCCAAGGGGAGGTCTCTCAGAATAGGCACTCGATATAAATTGCGCCTGCCCGCCGTGTGAATGGCATCAGGCATATATAGGGCTACGTCCAACTGGCCCTGTTGCCCTAGCTCTGATCTTTTGACCGTCGTTAGAAATACGTGAGCGTGGTCATCGTAGTTAAAGGTCACGGTACAAAAATCGCCGGCATCAAATAGCGTCTGCACATCGTTTAATTCGAGGGTGAGTTGCACCTCTGATTCTTCTATCTTACGAAAAACTCCAAGCCAAGAGGCCCCGAGCTGGGAACTGTTTACCATGAGCTCTCGATGCCCCACGCTCGCACGTTGGAGGAGTCGCTCAACTTCACGCCGCTCTTGGCTATCAGGAGCTGTATCGATTGGCATTTCTTGAGACGCGTTAGAAGTGGGCTGTGATGAGAATAACCCTCTCAACCAACTTTTCATTCCCTAAACCCCCTGCTCCATAGTCACAGCAAAGTAAGTTACACCAAAGCGGCATTTAGACACCACTCATCCCCCTAATAGGTATTCACTGAGACTGGCAATTTTGATCTTATCCGCCGTGGACTCTGGCAACCTCGATCAAATCAGTCGCCAATGAGTTTGGCTATCATGGCGAAGTCTTTCTGTTTTTGTTGCTTCCTGAGTCTTGAATTGGCAGGCTAAGGATATGAAATGAACCTGCGCTGATTAGCACAGATCATTCGATAAAAGCTTGGGCTCTAAATCAACGCCTTCATTTCGCAATGCCTGTGAGGTCATACATTCCAATATGAAGCTCTATCCACCCAAGGTGGCCTTTGCGGTTGTCGTTGCCAATATGGTGGGTACCGGCATCTTCACCAGCCTGGGCTTCCAACTACTAGCAATTTCTGACACTCAACTTATTTTACTGCTGTGGTTTATCGGTGGTATCTGCGCACTTTGTGGCGCTCTGTGTTACGCAGAGCTGGGCGTTAGGCATACAGATTCGGGCGGGGAATACCATTTTTTAACGGAGCTGATACATCCCTATGCAGGTTTTATCTCAGGGTGCGTCTCGGCAACGGTTGGATTTGCTGCGCCGATTGCTCTAGCAGCCCTCACCTTTGGAAGCTATCTTCAAGCCGGCCTCGTGCCTATCGATCCGAGGTGGTCGGCCACATTTCTTATCGCTACGCTAGTCATCATTCACACTCGAACTCGCAGCGAGAGTAGTGCCGGGCAAGTCTACCTGACAGCACTAAAACTGTTGTTAATCATTGGCTTTATTTGTCTCGCGCTGTTTAATACACCCGCGTTTATTGACCAGCTCCGTGCCGACACACAACCCAGTGCCGACACGCTATTTAGCAGCGAAGTCGCTGTTGCCCTCATTTATGTCACCTACGCTTACTCCGGTTGGAATGCGGCAACTTATGTTTTAGGGGAGATGGAAGATCCGCGACGCTACCTACCCCGGGTGCTACTCGCGGGTTGCGCTTTTGTGACTTTGCTTTATCTGGCACTCAATGCGGTATTTCTCATCTCAGCGCCCATTGATGCCATGCGAGGAGAGGTGGAAATTGGCTACGTCGTCGCAGGCTATTTACTGGGAGACACGGGCGCCCTTGTCGTCGCAGTCATACTGGCAGGCATTCTTATTTCAACCGTTAGCGCGATGGTACTTGCCGGACCGAGGGCACTGATGCGTCTTGGTGGCGACTACCGGCGCTTAAGATGGCTGGGGGTCCTCAACAAAGACGGACTGCCTAAAAACGCCATTTTTTTCATGGGCGCCATTGCACTGCTTTTTTTGTGGTCCTCAACCTTTGAGCAAATACTCGTTTTTGCGGGATTATTAATGGCGACCAACACACTGGTCACCGTCATAGCGTTGTTTATCAGTCGTTTCCGAAGCCCTGGGCATGCTGGAGACAACCTTTATCGAATGCCGTTTTACCCGCTGCCAGCCATTATTTTTCTCGGCATTACCGGTTGGACCGTCATTTATTCAGCCTTTTCATTTCCAACGCAAGTTGGTGTCTTCGTGATTGCGCTTATCGGCGGCTGGCCCCTTTATCGTTGGGCGCAAGGTTCTGGAAACTGACCTGCCTAGCGTTATTAGACTCCGCTACACTCACCCGCAGGATGGCTAGGGTATTGAACAATGACTGAAAAAAACGCTAACAATGGCGCTCGCGCCGCCGAGAACCTGACAGAACTCAAGGTTCGTATGAAGCGGTTCATCAATGAGGCCGTTATTCCTCATGAGGCTGCTTTGCTAACCGGTGATAGTCATCATCTGATGGAAGACCTGAAGTCTCAGGCTAAAGCTCAAGGTTTATGGGCATTGGGCCATCCCAGTGAGCTCGGTGGCGGTGGGCTTCCCTTCATGGACTTTGCTCATCTCAACGAAATTATTGGCCGCTCTTACTTTGGCCAAATGGCCGTAGGCTCTATCTCCATGCAAGATTCGATCATGCTTCATCGTTTTGGAAGCGAGACTCAGAAAGAGGCGTGGCTTGACCCCTTGGTCGCCGGTGACATTTACCCTTCGGTAGGGTTAACCGAGCCCGATGTCGCAGGCTCTGATCCAACACTGATGCAAAGTCGCGGCGTACTCGAGGGTGACGAGTGGGTCATCAACGGACGTAAATGGTTCACCTCTGGTGCAAATGTTGCCGCCTTCACCACCGTCTTCTGTGAGACCGAGCCGGAGCAACAACGACACGGAAAGTTTTCAGCGATCATCGTCCCTACAAATACACCGGGTTATGAAATAAAACGTGTTGTAAAAACCATGGGCGATACCGTAGGTGGACATTGCGAACTGGAACTTAAGGACGTGCGAGTTCCCGCCGCTAACATCCTCGGTGAGCGTGGGAAAGGATTTACGATTGCTCAGAAGCGCCTTGGGCCGGGTCGTATTTTTCACTGCATGCGCTGGCTAGGGCAGGCCCAGCGGGCCTTCGAGTTGATGTGTGAGTATGCGGGCAAACGCTACGCCCACGGATCTTTGCTGTCTGAAAAAGGCGAAATACAGCGCTACATTGCTGAATCTGCTGCGGAAATTCAGGCAGCACGCCTTATGACCTTGGACGCAGCCCGCGTCATGGATGGTGGCGATGATGCACGCGTACAAATTGCACTGATTAAATTCTGGGGTGCTCGCATGCTGCACAACGTTATTGACCGCGCTATTCAGATTCATGGGGCCCTTGGCGTTACCGAGGATACCCCCCTTGAATTTATGTACCGAGAAGCACGTTACGCCCGCATTTATGACGGACCTGACGAAGTGCATCGCATGACAGTAGCCCGAAAACTCGTGCAAGACCCAATAGGTAATGCGCCCTGGTAAACTTTGTACAACCGAGTCGATAGTTCCAGCGTTCGGGTCGCATCTTCAAACGGGTTCCAAGCCGTCAGACTGGGCCCTGCAATTGCTTTCGTATCTCTCGGGCAATAACCCAAAGGCGGTCTTGGCCCCACAGGGAGACAATGGGCACGCCGCTGCCATCGAGCAGTCGAAAGCTAGGCACCCCCCAGCATCCGGCACTGTACATGGCGACACGATTTTCCTCTAATAACGATTCCCACCCCGCTTCACCTAGGTGACCTTTCGCAACCTGCCAATCTAACCCTGCCGCCTCAACGACCTTTTGTAATCCCCTGTCGGCTACGGTATCGACCCCCAGAGCAAACGCATGGCGCAGAAAGCTGCTGATCAGCTCAGTACCTTTTCCTTGGGTTACTGCCCAAGGGTAAAGTGAATAACATTTGCGTGCAGGCTCACCAATGGGGTCGCTGAAATTGCCATAGTCAACGCCCAAGGCCCGAGCCTCTCGAGCTGCATCCATAAAAATATACATTCCCTTCATTGGCGTAGCCGGGACGCCACGCATAACCATAGGCAATACCGGGCGCAGGTTGAGGGTTACTCCAGAATCTTTCGCGAGTTGCACCGCGCGATCAAAAATTACAGCGCTATAGGGGCTGCGTAATGACGCGTATATTTCCAACGTTAGCGAGCCGTCACTGCGTACACCACCCCAATTGGGCTCCTGACGTGGCGCTAACCATGGTGCGCTATCATCGCGATCTAGTCCCAGCTCCGCCAGTCGTTGTTCCAAGTGATGTAGGCGATCGACCCCCCAAAACCACTCACCGCCGTAATAAAACATAGCACCCGAGTAATGTTTAAGCGCGTTCCTGCGCGCGTTTCCCAAGGCCAAAGCAGCATCAACTTCCGCTTCTGAGGCGCACCCCAGCTCAGCGGCTAGTCGATCTAACTCCGAAGCATCACCAGACCAAAGCGCGCGACTCACCGGCTCAACCGCTGACACGCGCTTTACGCCACTGGCAGCCGCCAAAATCCCCTGTGCCTTTTTAATCTGCTCAGGATCAAGTGCTTCGTTGTGCTCAGCAAATTCCAGCCCATAATCTGGCGCAATCTGATGCGCATCGTATCGGGACAATCGAGCAAGCATTTCGGGCTCGGCAACGTTCTTACCGAACGATTGATTCACAAGATGACAAGTCAATTCAACATCGTAGCGATCCGCCATTTTGACAAGCAACTGGGCTGCCAAATGGCTATAAGCGTCGTCAACCTGATGGAAGTATTCGATGGTGTGAGGCCGCTTTTTTTTACGCCTCGCCCGCTCTGCGGCCGCCCGACGTTTATTGACCTGCTTTATCGTAAACAACCGAGTCATCACCCGTGAAGAAATCCAGCGGACTAGGCGATTAGGGTCTGATGTTGCCAAGCCCCCCTGGTCTTCAAATTTTTCCGTCATATTGTGCACCTAGCGCTCTTGGTACGAATCCGACACATTGTTGTACTGAAGGTCCAAACACATTCCGGCAAAACCCTGCCGCGCGGTTTAATGCTTACACTATTGACTTTACAAACACAAAAATTCGAGCATTTATTGAGGCTCATGGCACAGTCTTAAACGCGCTGAAAAGCGCCCATCTAAGGTTTAGAGCACTCTGTAGAGCAAGGAAATTAGGCATCCTCCAGCGGAAAACGGTGAACCAAAAGGCAGGCCAATCACAGCAAACAGGCAGCCACCGCCGGCTGCTAATGATTTTACCTTTTATAGTTTCGCCCAATGTTGATGCCAGCACGATCAACATGACTTTGGGTGAACCGCTCAGCACGGACTGAAGGCGCTGAAGCAAAAATCTCCTACCCAATTACGTCCAGCTGCTCGACCTCTGGCGCACCCGCGAGGAGCGCTCCTACTTGTTGAAACGCCGCCGCAAAATGCGCGGTTTCACCATGGGCCTTGAGTGCCGCAGCATCGACATACTGCTCCATCACTTTATACGTCTGGGTATCTGTTGTGCTTCGGTGTAACGCATAGAGCATATTACCGGGCTCGTCTTCACGCACACGTCGTGCAAGCTCTAAAAACGCCGTCTCAAAGGCTTCGTTTTTGCCTTCTTGCACTTTTATTGTTGCGATTAATCCGATCGCCATCACTGTTTTCCTTAAGTCACTGTCTGAAAAAAAACCTAATACCCTGCCGTTCCTGAACACAGGCTTTGATAAAAACTGTCATCAAGGCGCTGGTAACTCTCTGCCTTAGGAGGGCGCACATAAATTGCGTCTTGGCCCACTTGGTCTAAATGAAAGCTCTGCTCTCTTAACTCGGTCTTTACCAGTTTAAAAGTGCCCGTTGTTTCGAGGGCGCCCTGTAAGCGAATAAACACGGGGCGCGCATACGCAGGCAGCTCTGTATCCACCAAGCGGCTAAACCCCGCCACATCGAAAGTGTCAGGCGACTCGACCGCCAGCGCAACCATTCCCGCTTTACCCTCGCAACCCGGCACCTCGACGCCGTACACATTAGAGAGATGAATCTGGGGGTGTTGATTCAGCACCTCTGCAACTTCATTCGTCGACACATTTTCCGACCGCCAACGGAAAGTATCCCCCGTTCTGTCGACAAACTGAAAGTGACGAATTCCAAATGCAAAACCAACATCGATTTCTCGAATTAGATCTCCGGTATCGAACCACTGATCACCTGCTTTGAAAACGTTTTGAACAACTTTCTTCCCTGTTGCATCCTTGTTGGTGTACCCGTCGAAGGCATAGTCAGTGGTTATTTCGCCCAGTAACAGTCCTGGCGTACCAGCCGCCACTTCAATGCAGTGACCCTCATCATCGCGCAGGATTTCTTCATTTTCTTGGTCATACGCCACCAAGGCTACCTTGGCAAACGTTGCGCCAATGGTTTTATCTTTATTAAAGAAATTCGCAAAGGACACATTGCCCTCGCTGCTGCCATAGATCTCACAAATTCGCGCAACCTTGAAACGTGCCTTAAAGGCATCCCATACATCAGGTCTTAACCCGTTCCCCAACATTTTTTCCAAGGGGTTATTCTTCTCTTGGGGATGTTCGGGCTGCTGGTTTAAATAGCGACACAGTTCGCCCACGTAGATAAAGCTGTTCGTTTTAAACTGCTGAACTTCGGACCAAAATTTTGAGGCTGAAAATTGACGCCGTAAAAATACTGAGCCGCCTGACAATATAAACGCCAACAAACCAGGGCCTAGACCGGTGATATGGTAAACGGGCAAGCAAAGGTATAAACGATCAGTGGGTTTCACTCGAAAGCCCAACCGTCCTAACACGGTGCTAGCTGCCAATGCCTTGCGATGCAGCATAATGGCCGCCTTAGGGAGGCCGGTGGTGCCAGAGGTGTAAATATAGAAGGCCACCTCTCCGGCGGTAATCTCTCGGGTTATGGGAATATTCTCAGCACTCTGACCAGCCATTTCAGCCTTGAGATCTACACACCAATCAGGACAAGTCGATGTGCCCGAGTCAGAGCACCACAGATAGGACCCAAAATCGCTCAGGGCTAGCGCCTCGCGACTCGCGTCAATGACCGAAGTCCGTTCATCGCCAACAATGATGTGATTAGCCCCGGCTGCTTGAACACAGTGCACCAGACCTGCGCCGGTCAGACTGTTATTGATCAAGGCACAACTTGCACCCACTTTGAGTGTCGCTAACAAACTTAGAATAAATTCAGCCCGGTTCTCCATCAGCAAAGCAACACTGTCGCCTCGCTTTACACCTCGCGCCTGCAGAACTCGCGCGAAACGATTGGCCGAGTCATTAAACTCACTATAGGTCCACTCTTGCCCTTCAAAAATCAGCATTATACGTTCAGGATGATCGGCTACCGTGTCTTCAAACGCTCCGGCCACCGAAACAGTTTCAGCGTGGGCAGGCATTTTAAAATTAAGCGCTGGCAATAAGTGACGCATCTCGCCAAAAACTCGGGCAACCTCTTTTATTTTTCGGATCCTTTCCAACATAACTTTGCCTCCAAGGCTGCACTTACTCACTCCTGCCGATCGATATTCGCCTGACTCATTTGTCGGGTAACACCATAACCCGTTCCCACTCTGCAGAACGACTGATAAACCCTATTTTTACCTTAAAACGCATGATGTCCTCTTCAAGCAGCGTTATTTCCGCCGGCTTATACTCACCTAGTGGCGGCGCATACACCTCGCCCCTCCATGTATTCTCTTCAGCACTCTCCACCTCAAGGTTGCGTGCCACTGCAAAACCCACTGCATCCGGGTTTTTATCATTTCTAACAACAACACCCGTATTACTATCAGCGTCGAATTGAATCCAAACCGCCTCGCCCTGACGCTTCCAAACACCCTCTATCGTGCCGGCCAAAAGCTCCATAGCGAACCCCAAAAACATGAAAAAAATAATCCCTCGAACCATTGTGAGCCTCTCTGCTATTGAATTGCCGATGCCGTTTACTACATATTCTAGTTAGTACACTCCGATCATCTTAAACGCCCCGCACCACTATTTAGCATAGAATATGCCAATATATTGAGTGCCATGGCAAGTCCATTCCTTTATATTGTCGATTGTGATGGAACAAACGCGGTTGGGAAACCACCAAGCTCTGTAAAAACGATGGCATTATTTGAAAAAGAAATCTACGGGAGCACTTTGCGCCAAAGTGCAACGTCCCCGACCGAGGGCCACTCGCAGCCGCAACCCTTTACTTAATTACACAGTTGTCTGAAGATTCTCAGCGCATTGAACCAACCATTGGAGCCCGTTGTTGTGGAAATCAATCAAAAAATTATCGTAGTCACCGGTGCCGGCAGTGGTATCGGCAGGGCCCTCGTTGAAAAATTTGTGGCTGACGGCGCTAAACAAGTCATCGCCGTCGATATCAACGCCGCGAATGCTGCAGAGACCGCCGACGCAAACGCCTGTCTGGCAATGACCGCAGACGTTTCATGCGAAGCGGACATGATTCGCGTCATCGAAGACGTTGAGTCTCAGGTGGGCCCCATTGATCTTTTTTGCAGCAACGCAGGGTTGGCTGCAGCGCCCAGCGAGCAATCCCCCGATCAAGAGTGGCAAATCAGTTGGGATGTTAACGTCATGGCACACGTTTATGCCGCTCGCCATCTGGTACCACGAATGATCAAGCGAGGAGGCGGTTACCTCCTTAATACAGCCTCTGCCGCTGGACTTCTTAACCAAATAGGCGGTGCCGCCTACGGTGTTACCAAACATGCAGCTGTGGGGTTTGGCGAATGGTTAGCTCTTACTTATGGCCATCAGGGCATTAAAGTATCGCTACTCTGCCCACAGGCAGTTCGTACCGCTATGACCGCAACGGACCCTGATCAAATCGGTACTGAAGGGCTTCAAGCCGCTGCCGGAGATGGCATGCTCGAGGCCAACGTCGTGGCCGACATCGTGACAGCAGGCCTCCAAGAAGAGTCTTTCTTAATTCTGCCTCATCCCGAGGTCACTCAGTACATGCAGCGAAAAACAGCAGATTACGACCGTTGGATCAAAGGAATGAATCGGTTCCATCAGACGCTCACTGAAGCGTGATCACAAAAACCTGCAGCATAAAAAGACGAGACGCCAACTTCGAAAATTTTTCGTAAGATTTTAGCGATAGCTTCGCTTTGCCAACTGGTGTGCAGGCTCAAACAACAGGCGTTTGAATTATCAGTCTTAGCAAGCTCCCCGGCGCCACCCTACCCATGGCGCATTAACTCCCGGGCCTATCCAGTACCTGTGATCGCTAATAGCTGGGCTAGTGGGTTGCGCAAAGGGCTCTGACCGCGGGCATTTAGGGCAGCGCCGCGGCAACCAGTCAGCCAGCACTAATCTTGGGGGCCAGCACTTGGTGGCATATTTGACTGGCCTGACGCCGTTGAGATATACCCGGCAACGGATAAGCCAGAGAGCAATGTCATGGCAGTAGAAATAGACCATCAATTTTTTGCAAGCGCCGATAGTTTGTGGGCAATTCTAGGCACGCCAGATCGTGTCGATTGGGTGCCGGGGGTAGAGCATTGCGACCTAGAGGGCGATGTTCGCTCACTAACACTGCCGGGAGCAGGAGACATTAAAGAGCAAATACTGCTTCATAGCGATGAGTGTCGCACCCTAGAATATTCCTGCATTGAGGCGCCGGGGCCTTTGCAGTCACATCGTGCGAGAATTGAGGTTATTCCCACTAGTACTGGGTGTCGGCTTCTCTGGCAGACAGAAGTCACCCCTGTTGAGCTTGAAGCCTTTATACGCACCAGTATGGAGGGGTGCTTAGTTCGCCTAGAGGAATTATTGGCCGCACAGCGGTGAAGCATTGCCCACGCCACCCCGAAGCTATAGCACTCAGAGGCAATAGCGGCAAAGGTCACAAGTGAGATAGCAAAGCTTTAAGCCTTTAAAGCTCGAGCCCTAAGTCATTTAGGCTTTTTCGCACTTTTTGAGCCTGACAATTAGTAGCCAACAGCAGCCTTTAAACACGGGCTCCCAGTTTGCGGTGTTGAGAGGCACAAAGCTGACGGGGTGCGACATTAGGTCTCATTTCACATCTGTATTCCAAAAACAACCCGCAGTATTTGGGCATACAAAAAACTCCAACATACTTACAATTAAAGTGCTCAGAAAATCTTGAGCGCTCTTAATAATCTTATAAAAATCCCTGGGAGGGTGAGTTTTGAGTTATAGAATCCACACGCAATCACTACGACACCAGCTAGTCGGCTTTGCACTGGCACCACTATGTCTCGCAGTAGCCAACACAACTATGGCGCAGCAAGATGAAGGCATAATTGAAGAAGTCATGGTGACAGGTAGCTATATACGCTCCACCAGCCAAGACGAGGCGTCTCCAGTAGAGGTCCTTTCCAACGATTACATTGTCAATTCCGGCGCCGTTGATGTCGGCGAGTTGACCAGCAAATTGTCAGTGAGTTCAGGCACGGAAAACAATCCTGACTCGTTCACCTCGGGTGAGACCCAGGGCACCAGCAACGTGAACCTACGTGGATTAGGCCTCACATCTACACTGGTCCTAGTAAACGGCAAACGCCAAACAATCACCGCTGCAACCGCGAACGACGGCAGCGTGTTTGTTGATACCAGCACCATTCCTATGGCAGCACTGGAGCGTGTCGAAATTCTGAAAGAAGGGGCCACAGCCACCTATGGCTCTGATGCCGTCGCGGGAGTGGTCAACTTTATTCTTCGCAAAGACTTTGAAGGCGTTGAATTCTCTACTGGTTATGAAGAAATTAGTGATGGTGGTGCAGGCAAGTACGACCTCAACCTCCTAGCCGGTTTCGGCAATGATCGCACTCACGTCACGTTGGCTGGCTCATTTATTAGCCAAGACCCGTTGAGCTCCTCAGAGCGCCCCTACACAACAGAAAATGCGGTCTCTACCCTTGGACGAAGTTTTCTGACATTGGCACCCGGCGGCGTCGGCACAGGTGATTATGCCGGTAGCTATGGTTTCCTTGAGACCGTTCCTGACGCAGCTTGTGTTGCGAATGGCGGCGCTCCGGGTACGCCCTTTGTACCCCAAGGGGCGTTTGGCCCCGGCACCGGCGGTGGCGGCAAGTGTGGGTTTGCCTATGGACCACGTTTTAACATTGTGAACAAAGAAGAAAAGCAGCAGCTCTACGGCAATCTAACCCATGACTTTTCTGATGCATTATCGCTAACAGCCGAATTGGGTTGGACGCATCACGAGGTAAAAGACAACCCTCAGTCCCCTTCATACCCGGCCCTCACCTTTCCCACGCTTTTACCTGGCACAGCAGGCAGCCCCTTTAGTGTTCCTGTTCGTTGGTACGGAAGACCTTTGGGTGCAGAGGCCCCCTCCCCGCTGGCGCCGAGAGATAGCGATACCCTGCGCGCGTCGCTGCAGCTCGACGGTGAATTTGACAGCGGCTGGAGCTGGATGGGAGCACTCACCTACTCTGAAAATGATCGCGAGGTCTATCAGCCCGATACCATCAGCTCGCGATTAAGCGCAGCGTTGAGCGGTGTGGGTGGCCCAAGCGGCACCGAGTCTTTCAGCCCTTTCGACCCCAGTGCAAACTCACCAGAATTGATCGAATGGCTGAGTTACCAAACCTTCACCAACAAAAAAACCGATCTAACCGTCGCTGACTTTGTTGTGAGCGGTGATCTCTTCGAGATGAGTGCTGGACCCGTCGGCTTTGCCGCAGGTGCTCAGTGGCGTGAGGAGAGTTACTCGGCCAATCGTAATGAGCTGTATACACAGTCCATTGATCCTGCAACAGGTGCGACGATTCCTGTTGACTTGATCTTCTTGGGTGGTGGCCTACCCATCGACGAATCGAGAGATTCCTACGCTCTATTTGCGGAAGCCAACTTCCCCCTCACTTCATCATTGGAAGCTAATCTCGCCGTGCGGTACGAGGATCTTAGTTCGGATAGCAGCATTGACCCTAAGCTATCGCTTCGTTGGCAAGCTGCTGACTGGCTGGTACTCCGAGCCTCTGCCTCCTCTGCGTTCCGTGAGCCCTCATTGGTGCAGGTATACAACCAAGAGACCTCACTGCAGGGACTTGTTGACCCTGCCAGTGGCTCAAGCAGCGCGCTGTTTGTACGGGTGAATTCGCAGGGAAGCACGGCTCTGGAGCCTGAAACCTCGACCAACTTCAACATGGGCGCGGTATTCACACCGACTGATAACCTCACCTTCAGACTCGACTACTGGCGCTTTGAATACGAAGACGTCATCACAGTCGAAAACGCCCAAGGTAAGCTGAACGACAACCCCAACGGTGCTGACATTATTCGTGATTCAGCTGGCACCCTATCGGGCGTCAACGTGGCTTACCTCAATGCTCAAGAAGTGACGACCGATGGTATTGATGTGACGGCAGACTGGATGATCCCCTCCAACGCGGGTGAATTCGGACTGCACTTGTCGGCGACACACTTTCTGAGCTACGAGATCCCCTGCACTGCAGCCAACGATCGAGGATGTACAGGCGACAGTGGGGTACAGGACGTTGCGGGTTACTTTAACTACGACAACTTTGCACGGTCTATCCCTGAGACAAAGGTCAACGCTACCGCCGACTGGCGTGTAGGCAATCACAAGATTGCACTGTTGGCCTTTTATACCTCTGAGTATGAAACATCGCGTGCTATTCCCGATGCTTTAGTAGATCGCGGATACTCACAGGATATTGACTCATGGATGACTCTTGATCTGCAATATTCCTATAGCTTTAACCTAGGCAATACGGAAGCAATGATCACTCTGGGTGGTAAGAACATTACTGACGAGGACGCACCTCGGCTCTTCGATGCAGCTAACTTCAGCTACGACCCAAAGCACCACGATCCACGCGGGCAAATTTGGTACGGGCGTATCAAGCTTGCTTTGTAGCGCCAGCACGTAACAAAAGGGCCGCGGCGTGAGTCGCGGCTTTTTTTTGCCTTACAGAAAAAGCCGCAAAGCGAGGCATAGATATGCCGTTAAAGAGCTCCTATGATAACGAACTAAGCATTAACGCAAGGGCACCAAATACTGCAATGCTGGACCGATCTCTTTACGGTACGCCTAATCGCGCCATTCATAAACGAGTCACCAAAGCGGTGCTGACTCAGGCCCAATTGAACCTAGTAAAACCTCTTCCCTTCACCATAAGAAATGGTGGAGCCGTCTTTGCTCTTTCGTTCACTGTGCTGAACTGCATTGTGCCTCTGGCAAACAGTGATACTCAAACTCAAGCGTCAGATCTTATCGATATCGTGACCAGTGTCCGTGGCATTGGTGATGGTTCACCTAAGAGCGGCAGCGCCAGTTATTGTAAAGTTGCCGATAGCACCGATGTCATTATCTATGTGGGCGAAGGAACCACAGGCACGACTCAAATGTGGGCGGAGGCACTCATCGACTTTTGGAAAACAGGGCGACGCCATCAAGAAGATACGGCGCCCCTAAACGATACTAGGACCACCTGGGCCGGTGATCCGAGTCTGAATTATGTCACGCTAACCTTGGCCGAATTTGACAGCTGCAGCGCCTCAAGCCTTGCAAACGCCTCCTTATTTCTCATGCCCGGCGGTAACCCCTATGAAATGCAGCGCAACTTAGGACCCAGCGGTAAAGCAAAGCTCACACAGTTCTTGGATCAGGGCCGTAATTATTTAGGTATTTGCGCGGGAGGCTACTATGCAACTGCGGGTTACTACTGGAAAGGAGATGACGGCCTTCCGACTGAAAATTGTGCAGATAAGTTTTGTCGCTATGGGATCGATGGCACGTATTCTTTTGATAACAACACTCAGGGCTTCACTCGTCAGGAATCGAACGGAATTTCTTATCACGCGAATCTACTGGGCTATGGCCCGCTGGCGACTACCTTTCTGGAGGGGCCTATAGAAGAAATTGCTGGCCCCTGGCGCTCTGATAGCAGTCCCAATCAACCGTACGACTCTCACCAAATAAGCGCTAGTGGGGACGAGGCTCAACTTTCTTTGAGGACCATTTATTGGGGCGGGGCCACTGAAAATTATATTTACACCCAAGCCAAAGACTGGAACATGGCGTCAACCGAATGGGCTCACTATATCCAAGACACCAATAATAACGATGACTTATATTTTCCACAGGAAGGCAGTCTCTGGGCCTCGAAAAGCGTTAAAACCGATACGGGCGGCACCATCTTGCTGACCAGCGCTCACTTTGAGGCTTCGCTATTTTATTCCGAACCACCTTTTCTGAACGGAGGCCTCACTGAATGCCAGCAGTACAATAACTATACCTTCATGATTCACCGCATGGCGGCGATGGTTGGCCGATCAGCCGTTCCAGATTACGATATGGACTGCAGCGTTGCGCGCGACGGGGAGGTGAAGCAGACTCGACTATTGTTCCCAGATGGACTCGCTCACCAAAATGCCCCTCGACCAGCTGCCGACATTTCAGCCCATGGTACAGCCGCGGATCTCCAATAAGTTTTGACGACCTAGGCCCAGTCAAAAAAAGGGCTGAAAACATTTCTTAGACTTTTATGATAGGCCATTGATCTGGGCACCGTTGTGGGTAGAGCTCGACGATCACCTTCAAAAGAGACCAAGCTCCACGATTTGGCATGGACAACAGTTGTCACCTCAGTCACAGGCGATGGGTCGATCAAGCAACGCCAGCCCAAAAAAAGGGTTATAGGCCGCAGCGCAAACTGCACTGGCCAGCTGCTCATCCGGCTAGCATGGCCAAGATAGCTGTGGTTTGCTCTCTCCAGAGGTTTATGAAGACACTCAAAGGTCACGCGGTGCTTGCAGCAACACCAAACCCTTTGCATGACTGCTGTCCTCTGAGATGATAGAGGCACAAGAAACATAAATATCGTAATTGGCGCCAAAAGCAGCCCGCACTCCAGCTGATCTGGCAACACCCATTGACTGGGCAGCGCATTGGCTGAATTGCGGCACATGGGGACTCTACCTCAAGAAAATCTACTACAACCAGCAGAACGCTGCACTTCGCTGCAAACCTCACTTACCGCCAAGCAGGGCCCCGTCATGGATTTCAGTCAGCATGCCTAACTCACCTCGAAAGAAATGGTTACTGCTCACCTTGCTCTGCTTTGCCGGTGCAATGGTGTACACCTTCCCTTTTCTAAGATACTCCTACTACGACACCATGAAGGAGGCACTTGGGGTCACTCACACTCAAATGGGGCTCATGCAATCTGTCAATGGTATTGCAGCCACCTTCGGTTACATCCCCGGTGGCTGGCTTGCAGATCGTTATTCGCCCAGAAAACTACTCGCGACTTCGCTCATTGTGACAGGGCTGAGCGGTTTTTATTTCTCGACATTCCCATCTTTCGTTGGCGGTTTATTTCTCTATGGCTTTTGGGGCATCAGTACCCTCATTATTTTTTGGGCGCCCTTTATCAAAGCCACACGAAACTTGGGGCCCGATGAAGAGCAGGGACGGTTATTTGGTTTATTAGAGGGTGGACGTGGGGTCTTTGGCTTTCTCATCAGCATGTTCACGCTCTTCGTTTTTAGGGAGATGGGCGAAGGTCCGGTCGGCTTGATGTGGGTCATCAATATTACTGCCGTCGTAACCATAGCGGCCGGTATCACCGTCTGGATGATGTTTGACGATACTGTTCAGGACGGCGGGTCGGAACCCATCTTAAGAAATTTTAAAGCTGCCCTTAAAACGCCTCAGGTCTGGATTATTGGGCTCATCATTTTTTGCGGTTACGGCTTGTTTGCCAGCCAAAGTTACATCACGCCCTACATGACCGGCGTCATGGGTGCCGTCGTATCCTACGGGGTATTGATGGGCATTCTAAGAACCTATGGCATCCAAGCAATCGGGGCTCCCGTGAGTGGCTTCATTGCTGACAAAATTGGCGGCGCCACGATCGTCATAGGCTCCGCATTTGTAATAGCCGCACTCTGCGTCGTGCTCTTGCTTGCCGTTCCCGCTGAGGCGAAGTATCTAACGACCGTATCGAATGTCATGGTTGTACTCGCGTTTTGTGTTTTTGCACTGAGAGGCAATTTTTACGCGACCTTTGCAGAGTCAAAAATTCCCGTACACACCATGGGAACTGCCGTTGGGGTAGCCTGTTTTTTGGGCTACCTGCCCGAGGGTTTCACCTATCCCATGATTGGTTATTGGCTAGACAAATATCCGGGGCTACCCGGCTACCAAATCACCTTTGTTTACATGCTCGGATTATCAGTCGTGGGCATCGTTGCTGCTGGACTTCTCCGGAGAGTAAATCGCAGCGGCATTAGAAAGGGTCTGCTCAAGCATGGGTAAAGTTTTATCCGATGAGCAGATTCGTCAGTACCACGAGCAGGGCTTTGTTTCACCTATCGATGTTATCAGCGAATATGAAGCCGGGCTTTACCTGAAGCGGTTTCAAGAGGCTGAACACAACCATCCGGAAATGGCGCACCCGCACAAACGCAACAACATTCATTTGTCCTACAAATGCCTTGATGAGTTGGCACATCACCCTGTCGTGCTCGACGCGGTAGAGGACATCATCGGGCCGGATTTTGCGCTTTGGGCAACGGTCCTTTTTTGCAAGGAACCCAGCAGCCCGCACTATGTCAGCTGGCATCAAGATGCGACCTACATGGGAATGAGTAGCCCTGCATTCGTAACGCCATGGCTGGCACTGACATCAAGCAATCCCGCTACGGGATGTATGCAGATGATTCCAGGCTCACATCTCAGCGAAATTTTTGATCATGAAGACACCTATGCCGAAGACAACATTCTGACCCGAGGCCAAGTTGTTAAAAATGTCGATGAGACCCATGCTGTGGACCTTATTTTAAAGCCCGGTCAAATGTCGTTGCACCATGGCAAAGTGGTTCACGGCTCCCGACCCAATACGAGCAAGAGCCGACGTATCGGTTTTGCCATGCAGTCTTTTATGCCACCAAACATCAAACAGCTTGTGGGCAAAAATCTCTGGCTCAACATGCGCGGAACCAATGTGCGAGAAAATAGCATTGCACTTCACCGACCGGCACATGACCTAGATCCAGTCGCGGCTTCCGATCGAGCGCTCGCCGATGCCAATTTAGACGATATCCTGTACCTTGGTGCCACTCAGAAGAGAGGGTTTTAAGAACGTGTCAAAACTGTCGCAGCCCGTGCTTGACGCCGGCAAACTGACCCGCTGGCGCCAGACACTTCACCGGTGTCCAGAACTCGGGTTTGAACTGACCGAGACAGCTCAATATATTGCAGAGCAGCTCCGTGCAATGGGTATTGAAACCCACACTGAGATAGGAAAATCAGGCATTGTCGCCGCACTGAGCAAAGGATCAAGCAACAAGGCCATCGGCCTTCGAGCCGACATGGATGCACTCAAAATCCAAGAGCTCAACACCTTTGATCATCGATCACAAACCGATGGCTGCATGCACGCCTGTGGGCATGACGGCCACAGTGCGATGCTGCTGGGTGCAGCAGAGGCGCTATTAGAAATAGATTTCAACGGCACGGTATATTTCATTTTCCAACCCGACGAGGAGCACGGATTGGGCGCCCAAACGATGATCGATGACGGTTTATTTGACCGTTTCGAAATGGATGCAATCTACGGCATGCACAACATACCCGGACGTCCGGCAGGCCAGCTCGCCATTAAACCGGGGCCCATCATGGCCGGGGAAGACAATTTCAGCCTGACGATCATGGGGCGTGGAGGACATGCATCACAACCGCATCAACTTATTGATCCTGTGATCATAGGCGCTGAAATTATCTCGGCGATGCAAAGCATTGTCTCCAGATCCATTGATCCGGCAGAGCAAGCCGTTATCTCGGTCACGGAAATTGAGGCTGACGGCACGGTCAATGTCGTGCCCAGCAACCTCACTATCAAGGGCGATTGTAGAAGTTTTAAGCTGGAAGTCAGCCAAACAATGGAAGCGCGTTTACAGCAGCTGGCTCGGGGTATTTGCGAAGCTCATGGCGCCGAGCTGCAATTCTCCTACCAACGTGTATTTCGTGCCACCGACAACCACCTACCAGAAACTGAGCACGCCCTAGCCGCTGCTCGAGCCACCAACGCAGCAGACCTCATTGAATACCCTTGCGTTCCTATGACCGCATCGGACGACTTTGCCCACTTTCTATTGGAAAAAAATGGGGCTTATATTTTTATTGGAAACGGCGTTGATAGTGTTGGCGGATGTGCCTTGCACAATCCACACTATGACTTTAATGACGCGATACTAGTCACTGGCGCAAGCTTTTGGATCAACCTCGTCAAACAACAACTTGCAGATTGAAGCAGCGAGTCTTCCGATGCCCTACTCCTTCACCCACCACTTTCACAACACTGAGCAAGACAATCACTCTTGCCAATTAGCCGACGACTTATTTGGAAATGAAGAATGCGCGCAAGCGCTTTCCAGTATCAGTCAATGGCCAAGTTATGAACCAACCCCGTTAGTGAGCTTGACCGATATAGCCGCTGAAGCCCGGGTTCAAAAAGTTTATTACAAAGATGAATCTACACGCTTTGGTTTGGGTTCTTTCAAAGCGTTGGGCGGCTCCTACGCGGTCAGCCGCTTGCAGCAATCAGCTACCACGCAACCCCTCGTCGTTTGTACAGCCACCGACGGCAACCATGGCAGGTCTGTTGCTTGGGGAGCTCAACAACTTGGCGTAGAGTGCCACATTTTTATTCATGCCAATGTCAGCGAGGCCCGGGCTGACGCTATGGCAGCGTTTGGCGCGGTCATTCATCGTGTTGCTGGCAACTACGACGACTCCATTGCCGAATGCATCGACTATGCCGCACGGAACCACTGGCAAATCGTCTCCGATACGTCATGGGAGGGTTATCGAGATCCCCCCAGACTTATCATGGCCGGTTATTCCGTGATGACTCACGAAATTCTCCAACAACTCGATGGCGACAGGCCGACGCACATCATCCTTCAGGCCGGCTGTGGAGGTATGGCTGGAGCTCTCATTGCGTCAATGTGGCAATTTTGGAAAACGCTTTTACCAAAAATAGTGATTGTCGAATCAGATAGATCCGACTGTGTGTATCAAAGCCTAAAACGCGACGAGATCCATCGAGTCAATATTGTCGAAGAAACAATTATGGCCGGCCTGTCCTGCGGCGAGGTTTCCGAACTTGCTTGGCCACTGATTCAGAAAGGCAGCTCCGACGTGCTGACGATTAACGACGAAGGGGTGGCACCGATGCTGCGGTGGCTGGCCAACCCCACTCGACAAGACCGTCCCCCAATAGTTGGCGGTGAATGCTCGGCATCGGGCCTGATTGCTTTGTTAGCAATACGGGGGGACCCAACCCTTGCTAAAAGTATAGGCATCGACAGCGACTCGAAAGTGCTAGTGATTGGAACTGAGGGCAATACAGACCCCGATGTTTATCAAAAGATACTGCAAGGGGAACTATGAAAACCATAGATTACGAGCTTATCGCTGAAGACCATCGTATTCGTTTAGGCATGATCGTGTTGCAATCTGACGTCACGATTGAGGATGAATTTAGAGCCTATTTTAAAGATAGCGATATCAGCCTTTTGGTCAGCCGCATTCCTTTTGAAAACGAGGTGACTGCTGAAACCCTTGGCGCCATGTCCCAACACCTAAAACAATCGACTGCTCTATTCCCCCTGACACAGTCATTTGATGCGGTGGGCTACGCTTGCACCTCAGGCGCGATGCAAATTGGCAGCGACGTCATCAGTCAAGTAGTAAAAAATGAGCGTAACTGTGATTACGTCAGTAATCCGATGCAAGCGGCTTTAGCGGCGTTTGGGCATCTCGGCGCTAAGAACATCGGATATTTGGCCCCCTACTCCACCGATGTCTGTCAGACCATGATCGACCATATAGAAGCAAGCGGATTTAATGTAGCTCACGCACTGAGCTTCGATGAGGCGCATGATCAAGCCGTGGGTCAAATTTCACCCGATGCCATTTACCGTGCTGCTCTGGCGCTGGTAAACAGTGCTAGCCAAGACCTTGATGCAATTTTTATTGCTTGCACCAACATGAAATGCGCCACGGTACTCGATCAAATTTCTGCCGACACGGGTATTCCTGCGCTGTCTAGCAACAAGGCTTTGGCCTGGGATCTCGCTCGGTCTTCGGGCATTCCTTTTTCTTTGTAGCCTTGGCTAAGGAGGCAGCATGTCAAACATTCCCCAGCGCGGTTTTAGTAATAGCGAGTTTGAAGCGCGCCTAACCGCGATACAAGCTCTCATGGATAAGCAGGGAACCGGCGCAATTCTGCTCACTACCGAACACGACATTTTTTACTTCACCGGATTTCTAAGCCAATTTTGGCAGAGCCCTACGCGCCCTTGGTATGTCGTTATTCCCCCTAAGGGTCGCCCCATTGCAGTCATACCCGAGATAGGCGCAAATGCAATGAACAATGGCTTCATGAAAGACATCAGAAGCTGGTCTTCCCCCCATGCGACGGACGACGGTGTTGGACTCTTAACCGACACGTTACTTGAAGTCCTCGCCAGCACCACCGCCAAGACCATTGGCATCAATAAGGGCCGTGAGACCCACATACGCATGCCATTGGAAGATTTTGAAAGGCTGACCGATCACCTGTCTAGTAGCGACTCTCATATTGGATGGGTCGATGCCACAGACAGCATTAGAGCAGTACGAATGATTAAATCGCCTGCCGAGATCGCCAAAATTCGACACGTCGCAGGCTGCGTATCTGATGTGTTTGAGACGCTATTTTCTTTTGCAGAAATTGGCATGCGCGACGTCGACTTGTTTCGATCCTTCAACATCGCCTGCCTTGAGGCAGGCGTCGATACGGTTCAGTACCTCGTCGGTGGCGCCGGGCAACATGGTTATGATGACATTATTTCACCACCCTCAGGTCGGCTCCTCAGCGATGGCGATGTATTGATATTTGATACAGGCTGTACCTTCGACGGTTACTACTGCGACTTCGACCGAAATTACGGGTTTGGTGAGGTCAATGATGGCGCCAAAAGAACGCATCAAGCCGTTTGGCAGGCGACAGAAGCCGGTCTAAAAATGGCACTCCCGGGGAACACATGTGCGCAGGTGTTCGCCGCCATGCATGAGGTACTCCTCAAAGCTGGCGCACTTGGTGAATCGGTTGGACGCTACGGGCATGGTTTAGGCATTCAACTCACTGAGCCCCCCTCTTTCACCGCTTGGGAAAATACTGTTTTGCAAGAGGGCATGGTGATGACACTGGAACCGGGAATGATTTACGCTCCCGGAAAAATGATCGTTCATGAAGAAAACATTGTCATCGGCGGTGACGGCCCTGAACTTCTCTCACGTCGAGCGCCTGCGGAGTTACCGATAAGCCAATGAGCACACAATCACCAACGCACCCATCGAACAAACTGACATTACCAAGTCATGCCCGGGTCGTCATCGTGGGGGGAGGCATTCTGGGATGTTCCGTTGCTTTCCACCTTGCCAAATTGGGCTGGAAAGATATTGTTTTGCTGGAACAAGGGCAGTTGACCTGCGGAACGACCTGGCACGCGGCTGGCCTCGTAGGGCAGCTGCATGGCAGCCATGCAAGCACCGAGTTTGCAAAATACACCGTAGAACTTCTCAATACTATTGAGGCCGAAACGGGACAAAATCCGGGCTACCGTGAGTCGGGTTCCATATCCATCGCCATCAATCAAGAGCGCCTCGCTGAGCTGCGACGAAAGGCAGACTTCGCCTCACTATTCGGAATAGAAGCGCACTATTTATCGACTCAAGAGATTGAGCAGCGCTGGCCACTTATGAATCCAGAGGGTGTTCTTGGCGGCATTTTTATGCCTAGGGACGGCTCTGCCAATCCCATTGATTTAACCATGGCGCTTGCTAAAGGCGCGCGACAGTATGGCGCGCGATTGCTTGAAGGCATTCAAGTCGAGGACGTACTGGTAGAACACAATCGAGCCGTGGGAGTTACGACGAAGCAAGGCACAATAAAAGCGGAAGTGGTGGTCAACTGTGGCGGTATGTGGGCGCGTGAACTGGGCCAGAAAAATAATATCGGTGTGCCCCTCCATGCCTGTGAGCACTACTATTTAGTGACCGAAGCCATCGAATCTCTTCCGCAGGATTTACCCGTGCTGAGATCTTACTGCGACGGCACCTACTTCAAAGAGGATGCCGGTAAGCTTTTGTTTGGTTTTGCCCACAACCGAGCCAAGCCCTGGGCGACCGCTGGCATTCCTGCAAATTTTTCCTTCGAGTCACTGCCCTTTGTTGAAGACGATGTCATGGATATTTTGGAGCAGGCCATGCATCGAGTGCCACTGCTTGAGACTACCGGTATTAGGACGTTCTTTAACGGGCCCGAGAGCTATTCCTATGACGGACGCTTTACCCTTGGTGTCGCGCCCGACCTGCCCAACTACTTTATTCTCGCGGGACTCAACTCAACCGGCATACAGACAGGACCCGGTGCTGGTAGAGCGCTGGCAGAATGGATTGTTAACGGTCATCCCACACTTGACCTCAGCAGCATGGACCCCGCCCGCTGCGAAAAATTTCAGGCGAGAGATCCTTACCTCAGGGCCCGATGTCCCGAAACCCTGGTTCAGACCTATGCAATGCACTGGCCTAACTATCAGCGTCAAACCGCACGCAACATTCGGCGAACACCCTTTCATCATTTATTGCAGCAAAGAGGCGCTTGCTTCACCGAGGCCCAAGGCTGGGAGCGCCCAGGATGGTTTGCCCCCGAGGGCATTAAGCCCGAGTACCAATACAGTTTTGGTCGCCAAAATTGGTTTGAGTATGCAATCGCCGAACAACAGGCTGCCCGGGAAAGAGTGGCCATTGTTGACTACTCCATGCTGGGTAAAATTATGGTTGAGGGGCGAGACGCTGAGGCTTTTTTAGACCGAATTTGCACGAATGCAATGACGATGCCTGTGCACAGGGTTGCCTATACGTTATTGCTTAACGCGCGTGGCGGCATCGAAAGCGACGTCACGGTTGCGCGCCATGCCAAGCACAGCTACATGATGATGAGCCCTATCGCACGCACACGCAGAGACTTTGAGTATCTCAACCGACTTGTAGGGCCCGAAGAGGACGTCAGGTTGCGAGACGCCACGACCAGTTATGGCGTCATTGGATTGATGGGACCACAAAGTAGAGCCTTGCTTGCCTCGGTTACAGAGATAGACGTATCCAACGAGGCTTTTCCCTTCAACACCCTGCGTAAATGCCATATTGGGCACGCTGAAGTCATTGCACAGCGTTTGTCTTATTCGGGCGAATTGGGGTGGGAAATTTTTGTGACGCCAGACGTCGCAGAGCATGTTTTAGAAGAGCTACTGACAGCAGGAAACGCCTTTGGCTTGCAATTGCTAGGGGCCGAAGCACTTAATGCACTTAGGCTGGAAAAAGGGTTCCTGCACTGGGGCCACGACATGGCTTATACCGAAGCTCCTCATCAGGTGGGCCTAGAATTTACCTGTAAAACTAAGAGTGATAGGAACTTTATCGGGAGAGACGCCTACCTAAGGCGTAAGGCTGAGGGCGACGGGCCTTATCTCTGCTCCATTAAACTTCAGGATTCAGTGTCGCTGATGCACCATAACGAGCCAGTTCTTCGGGACGGAGATGTCGTTGGTTACGTGACCTCAGGCGCCTATTCTGCACACTTCCAATGCTCAGTGGGTCTTGGGTTTATTGAGCCTCCCAAGGGTGCATGCAACAAAGCCGCACTTACACCCGGGAATTACAGTGTCATGATCGAAGGTCAGGCCATTCCCGCTGAAGTAAGTACGCAGCCTTTTTATGACGTGAACAACGAGCGCATGCTGTCATAAACCGGCGACACCTTCTTTATGCCACGTCGTGTTCGCAGGCTCACAACGCTGACTACCCGAGCAACGTTTCACCTTAGGCCAGATTGACCAACAGGCAGCCCGTAGCGGGTGAGACGCCACACTGGCAATTATCAGTGCTCAAAAAAATTAATCCTGAAGACCGCCATGAGCCATGACATCTAAGATGGCCTGCACACATTGTTCGGGCTGATCCTGCTGCAAGAAATGGCCCGCAGGACTAATGGTTCGGTGCTCTAGCCCCTGGCATCCGGGAACGCGCTCCTTGAAGGTTTTATCACCACCTTGGGTGACCGGGTCATTGTCAGCAAAAGCCAGCAAAAAGGGCTTATCGAATTGCTCGAGGATTTTCCACGCCGCCTTGTTCTCCTGCACCTCCGGTTCATCGTGAAACAACGGCACTAAGGAGGGAAACTGGCGAGCTCCCGCCGCATAAGAAAGATCTGGAAACGGGGCATCGTAGGCATCAACTTCTCTCTGACTCAAGCCTGCACTCATTAAGTCATTCATTAATGATTTGCCGGGCTGCGCTATGGCTGGGTTCTCTGCCGCGAATTTGCGCCAGTAGAGAAATCCGGGAATGCCCGTAGTGTCCCGAAATCTATCACCAAGCTCGTGTGCATCAGGCACTGGCAGCGTTTCGTAGGCCTCCTGCAAGGGCTTGGCAAATGCCTCTGGAATAATGCCAGCGGGCAGCCCGCCGTTGGCTAGCACAACGTGACTAAAGCGTTCAGAAAATGCGGTCACAAGCCTTAGACCGATTAAACTGCCCCAGTCCTGAAAAAAGACGGTTATGTCGTCTAGTCCAAGCTGCGTAAGCCAGTCACTCATCCAGGCCACATGATTAGCGTAGGTATAATCAGCTCTCTCGGTAGGTTTATCTGAACGCCCAAATCCCACGAGGTCCGGGGCAACAACCCTAAATCCTTTGGCAACCAGTAAGGGAATCATCGATCTGTAGAGGTAGCACCATGCCGGCTGGCCGTGCATCAGCAAAACAACCCTGCCATCACATGGGCCGGTGTCCACATAGTGAATTCTCAGCTGCCCTCCTTCACCATCGGCCACTGACAGGTAATTGGGCTCGTAGGGGAAGTTTTCCAAATTCTCAAACCGGCTATCTGGCGTTCGTAAAAACTCCATGGAGCACCTCATTTATTGGCATATAGTGTGCCATTATATAAGGGTCGCTGCGGGAAGCAACGCCTATTGATACTGTTGGTTGGTTAACACCCCTCAACAGCTCTGACCGGGAATGTCACGCCGGCAGGCGATTTATTCCCCTAAAACTGTACTGCCGGATGTCGCTCTAGTAACGGCCAAAGGCCAAACACCGGCAAAAAAAAAGGCGACCGATTGGCCGCCTCATTAGTTCAGCTAATCGCTTAGAACTCCCAGGCTGCTTGCACACCCCAAACCTCACCGCGAGCTTGATAACGGCCGTGAGAACCCGACGCGAGGGGGATGTCAAAGGCACCAGTAGCGAATCTCTCATCGCCAATGTTGCGTCCGTAAAACATTAACATCCAGCTATCTCCACGAAGACCGGTACGAATGTTGACCGTTTCAAATCCCGCCTGAACGTCAATAGGATCAAGATCACCCGTCATGAAATAGTCGTCAGTAAAGTTAACGTCCAACTGCGTAAACCAGGCCATGGCACCAATAGGTTGAACAAACTCTGCGCCGAAGGATCCTGAGTACTCTGCACTGCCAAGGTCAGCGCCACTTAGATCTTGAGAGGCTCCCGAGGGCAATCCATTACCTAGGAATTTCTGCTCACAAGTCCTGCCATCAACCGTGACCGACGTCACTGGGGCACTGGAGTCGGTAATGCCTAAGCCGCGCAAAGCATCTTGCTGCAAAGCGGTACAACCGGCACCCGGGAAGGAGCCGTATTCACCGTCGATATAACCGAAGGCTAGGTTCAGGCGCAGCTTGTCAGTAGCCTGCCAAGCAGCATCGACCTCAAAGCCTGAGATTTCGGTACTCGCCGCGTTGGCGACTACGAAGCCTAAGCCCACGAAAGTTGATACTTGCTGATCATCATACTCACTGTTGAAGTAGTTCCAGTTCACACGCAAGGAACCGTCTAGGAACGTATGCTTACCGCCAAACTCAACAGACCAGGCAGTCTCATCGTCGTATTCGAAACCCACGCCCGGTTGGTCACGGAGAATGGTTCCATCGGGCAAGAAGATGGGGTTTTGGTCGTCAACCGAGTTGAAGCCGCCGCTTTTGAAACCTTCGGCATAGCTCACATAAAGCAAATGATCATCAGCGGGACGCCAATTAATAGAACCCGCAGGCATCAACTGATCGGTGTCTCGCTCCTCATTAAATTCATGCGCATAAGAATCAAAAGATGCACCCATTAGCCCGTGTAAGAGCGGATTAACTGACGGGGGCACAGGGTTCGTTATTCCAGTAGAACCCGTTGTAATGTCGGTACGAGCAGAAACCTTCTTGGTTTCCTCGGTGTAACGTAAGCCTGCTGTAATGCTTAGGGTCTCAGTTAAATCAAAAGTACCCTGCAGGAACACCGCCCAGGACTCTGTGTCTTGAACCCAACGCGACAATCGCGCCACATCAGTGTACATGGAAAGGCCCTCAACACCCGGCGGAAGCGAACCAGGTGGAAGCCCAAGACTGGCTTCAATACCCGCTAACTGCGCACCGCTATACGCCAAGAAAGTCGGGATACCACAGGCACCGAGAAGCTGGGGCACCGGGCAAGTGATTAAGCGCATCACGTCGGGCTGGCCTAAGGAGCCGCGGACATCGACCAAGCGATCAATTTCCTGCTTTGAATCAATATAGTTAGCACCCGCCACCCAGCTAAAGCGTTTGGAAGGATCGGATGACAATCGAATTTCCTGGCTGAATTGCTCATATTCGGAGTCGTCGCTTCGACCAATAAATTCAACGGGCAAAAAGTCGGCGTCAATGCCATCTTCGTATTCGTAGCTTGACACACCAGTCACCGCCGCAAAGGTCATGCCGTTGTCAAATTCGTGCTCAAAGTTCACCGAAAATTCATGGTTCTGGGTATCAGTTCCCTCTAGTCGCTCAGCGCCATCACTGCCCGACAGCGCCGCACCACCGATTGAATAGCCATCGCGATAAGTATCATTTGACGAGGCTTGAAACGTTGGAAAGGCGAGCCCCATGGTGGCATACATTGCCGCGTTCGATGCGGGCGCATTGGGCAACGGTTGGAACGTTGTGACCGTGGCCGTGCCGCCCTGACGAACGAAATCACTGTAGGTATAACGAAGCGCTAGGGTCGTTTGATCAGAGGGTTCCCATTGGGCACCGATACGCGCAATCGTTTCATCCGTGCTGGGCATATCATCGCCCCAGGCATTGGGTGATGTGTTGTCGAGGTAGCCATCGATCTCGCGGTCCATAATAGCCAAGCGCATGGCGAAGTTATCAGAGAGGCTGCCGCTGACATAACCCTCAAAGTACTTACCATTGTCACTCTCAAAACTCGCAGCCACTCTGCCGGACAGGCCTTCGCCCACCTTGGGTGCAGCCGTGCGTACGTTGATTGCGCCCGCTAGTGTGTTCTTACCAAACAAGGTTCCCTGGGGCCCTCTTAGGACCTCAACCTGTTCTAGATCAAATAAGCCAAGTCGCGCCTGTCGGCTCTTACCATAGTGCACGCCGTCGACAAACATGCCGACCGACTGCTCAAAAGACTGTTGAGCACCTACTGAAATGCCCCGCATAGTAATGATGGTGTTAACCGCGTTTTCGGTGACTGAGAAGTTGGGGACGTAAGCACCCAAGTCGCCTAAACCTCTAATCGAGGCATCCTGAATTTGCTCGCCGCTGATCGCGGTTACCGATATCGGGACATCCTGCAGGCTTTCAGTCCGCTTTTGGGCAGTTACCAATACTTCTTCAAGCTCGGCAGCCCAGGTACCAATAGAGGTGGCAGCAACGGCTGCGCTCAAGGCTAATTTCGACACGACGTGCTTCATTGAGGAACTCCTAGGTATTAATTTTTTATTAGTTGGTAGTTCTTTTCCGAGTAAACCACACCGCGCAGCAAAATTGTAGGTGCAAATAGCCGCATTAACTGAGTGCCTTGCTAGCACCAAAAATCAGCCATCCGACCCATCTATTACTGCCTGAAAGACAACGTACAAGCCGCCCTTTTTTACCTAATGGTTTCGATCATGTTATAGCATATAATATGCCATTTTATTCGGCTTGGTGGCAACTCCGAGGCAAATCACAGAACGTCGGCGATTTACTCTGAGCATTATCAAACCCTTTAAGTATCGAACTCGCCCTCAACCCGCATCATCTGCGGTAATTGTCTCTCGTAGCGCCGCAATCACTGTTTGTGCCGCCGGTGACAGGGTCACACCACGGCGTGTGATGATGCCAATCACGCGAGTCACAGTAGGGTTTTTTATGGGGATGAAGCGCAGCGTTGAGGCACCATCCTGAAATGCCAACCTGGGTAATGTCGTATAGCCAGTGCCGGTCTCTAACATGGCGACAATAGAAATCATCTCAGAAATGTAAATCCGGCTTTCGGTCAGCAACTCCTTGGCCGGTGTCGCCTCGAGTAAACGCGAGGTACCGTTTCTTATCATCGTTTGGCCAATCAGATCATGCCAACGCAAGCTATTGGCATCGGCCAAAGGGTGGGTCTGATGACAAACAGCACCAACGGCATCTTCCAGAATAGGCTCAAATTCAAGGTCTTCAGCATCGGCCCAAAGCGAGCTGACGCCAAACTCCACCTCTCCTGTGCGCACCATGTCAGCGACGACATCAGCAGGGCCATCGTGAAGGCCCACCTCCAACCCCGGGTACTTGCGCAAAAAATGATTGAGAACATAGGGCATATACCGCCTAGCGATCGATGGGGCCGTGACCACTTCAACGCGTCCACTGCGTCGATTGACCACATCATCGAGATCTTTGACGATGCGATCGTGCACCCCCAGTAGCTCCCGGAATCGAGGAATACACACCTCACCAAAAGGCGTGAGTCGACCCGTGCCCTGCTTTTCCAGTAATGCAGCCCCTAAGCTGTCCTCAAGCTCTCGAATCCCCAATGACAGTGCAGGTTGCGTGCGATGCAGGTGCTTAGCCGCAGCTTTGAATCCGCCCTCATCCAAAACGGCTAGAACGTATCGCAGCTGCTGCAGCTTCAACCCTTTGTTCATGAGCAACTCCGGTGAAATATAAGTATTATTTATATTTTTATTGGTTTAATTAATTTTCTTTATTTAACACAAGCCGCTAGCCTGTGGCAATCGCCATTGTTCCTTACCACAGTTCGGGAGTTCATCATGTCAGAGCAGCACGCCCTTTATATTGACGGTAACTGGGTGAACACCCCTGAAGCCATTGCCAACCAAAACCCTTCCGACACCGACGATGTCATTGGGCACTACGCGCAAGCCAGTACCGACCAAGTTAAGGAAGCCATTGACGCCGCCAACAGGGCCGTAGCGCAATGGGGACAGTCTCCGCTGGAAACCCGATACCAAGTCCTTATGGCGATTGGTGACGAACTAATAGAGCGTAGTGCAGAGCTGGGGGAATTATTGGCTCGAGAAGAGGGTAAAACCCGAGCCGAAGGTGTCGGTGAAGTTTATCGCTCGGGCCAATTTTTTCACTATTACGCCGCAGAGGTTCACCGTCAAATCGATGATCGCGCTGAATCTGTTCGACCCGGCATTGAAATAGAAACTCGCCGAGAACCGGTTGGTGTGGTGGTGGTTATCAGCCCATGGAATTTCCCAATGGCAACCGCTGTTTGGAAAATTGCGCCCGCGCTTGCTTTTGGTAACTCGGTGATTCTCAAGCCCGCCAATCTCGTTCCCGCCAGCGCCTGGGCACTGACTGAGATTATTGCCCGGCAGGCCGCCCTTCCCTCAGGCGCTTTTAATCTGGTCATGGGTAGCGGCAGTCAGGTCGGCAACACACTGATTAATAGCGACCAAATTCACGCGGTGAGCTTCACTGGGTCACTCCCCGTTGGACGCCAAGTAGCCAGCGCGACAGCCGCAAACTTGGTGAAATGCCAACTGGAAATGGGCTCTAAAAATGCATTGATCGTTGCCGCTGACGCCAATTTAGACGTCGCCGTCAATGCGGCTTTCGTCGGCGCTTACAGCGGCACAGGGCAAAAGTGCACCGCTTCATCGCGGTTAATTGTTGACGCCAGCGTTTATGACGAGTTCGTTGCGAGGCTAGGAGAGAAGCTCTCGGCTACCCGTGTCGGACATGCCCTTGAAGATGGCGTGGACATGGGCCCTATCGCATCAGAAGAGCAGCTGGAAGCGAATCTCGCTTGGATCCAACGTGGGATAGCAGAAGGCGCCCAACTCACCCAAGGGGGCGAGAGACTGAGCCTCGACAAACCGGGCTATTACATGTCGCCAGCGCTTTTTGTAGACACCGACAATGCCATGGCTATTAACCGCGAAGAATTATTCGCCCCCATAGCAAGTGTCATTAAAGCAAACGATTACGAGCACGCCCTCGAGATTCTCAACGATACCGAGTTTGGTCTTACTGCAGGCATCATTACCCAATCCCTCGCGCTGGCTATGGACTTCAAGAAACGCGCCGTCAGCGGTTGTGTCATGGTCAATTTACCCACCGCAGGAACCGATTATCATGTGCCTTTTGGGGGCCGCAAAAACTCAAGTTTCGGCCCTCGAGAGCAAGGGCAGTATGCGCGAGAGTTCTACACGACGGTTAAGACAACTTATATTCAAGCTTAATAAGCGGGAGCGACACATGAATCCAGCCTGGACCGTGGTCGATGGATTACAGTACTCAGCGTGGTCACGCGAAGTTTTTGAGCAAATGCATGCCGGTGGCCTTAACGCCGTGCACGTTACCATCGCTTACCACGAGACCACTCGAGATACCTTGACGCAGCTAGGCGAGTGGAATGCTCGCTTTGAGGCGTTCCCCGACTTAATCCGACCCGTCTTTGAGCCAGAGGATATCCTCCTAGCAAAAAAAGAAGGGAAGATTGGTATCATTTTTGGCGCCCAAAATTGCTCGCCGATTGAAGACGAAATTCGACTTGTTGAAATTATGCGGCGCATGGGCCTCATGATCATGCAGCTGACCTACAACAATCAAAGCCTACTCGGCTGTGGCTGTTACGAAGCTGAGGACAGCGGGCTAACCCGATACGGCAAACAAGTTGTACGCGAGATGAATCGAGTGGGCATGGTCATCGACATGTCTCACAGCGCTGAGCGCTCAACCCTAGAGGCGATAGAACACTCTCAGCAGCCTGTGATTATCTCCCACGCCAACCCCAGTCATTTTCACCCCGCTCTGCGTAATAAAAGCAACACCGTGATTGATGCCATAGCCGATAATCAAGGCTTGCTGGGGTTTTCTCTGTACCCTTTTCATTTGAAAAATGGCCCGCAATGCTCCCTTGAAGATTTTTGTGACATGGTCGCTTGGACCGCAGACCGCATGGGTATCGATCGCATCGGTCTGGGCTCCGACCTTTGCCAAAACCAACCACAAAGTGTGCTCGAGTGGATGCGAAACGGACGCTGGTCTAAGGCCATGGATTATGGCGAGGGCTCATCGGCCAATGCGGGTTGGCCTGATGCATTGACTTGGTTTAAAGACAGTCGCGACTTCCCCGGGATTGCAGCCGCACTTCAGGCAAAGGGTTTCAGTGATGAGGAGACGGGAAAGATCATGGGTGGTAATTGGGTAGATCTATTGACCCGCGTCGCCAAACCTCAAGACATCAAGCCTCTTTCTGTAGAGAATGCTGCGTGATCGACGCGGTCTTACAAGCCGCCCGTGTTGCGCCTGCGCTGCGACCACAGGGCTTGGTGATGGACCTCGAAAGGCTAGGCACCCTCGTCCCAAGCCGGCTAAGTTTTGCGCGCAGCCTCATACGTCAGATGGCGCGACAGCGCTGGCAAATCACTCAAGAATATTTTGCCTTGGACGAGGGTGGCTACGGTGAAGTCATCTATAGAGTGCAAACACCTCATGGTCGATACCATGTGGTTATTTTCTCGCAACATATCACCGACGAACAACGCACCGATCGCGTCATCGCCAACGCATGGGACGTTACTTTTGGCCTAGTTGAGGGCGATGTAGAAGATTCATTGTTCACCGCACTGGCTGAAAACGTGCCACTCCAGGAGGCAGGACGACAACACCCGCGTTTGCTGGTTATTTCTCGGGCCAACAAGAGCCTGCGCAATTTTGAAGTGTTTGTGCAGTCACTGGCCTCAGGGGAACAGCCGCCAGTCGAAGCCATTCGCGAAGTGGGCTACCTCTACCGCACGACAGCCGTCTACGGTAATGGTAAGTTCGGAATTGCCGATTACGGACGCCTGCAAGGCAACCCAGACTTTCGATATCCCTTCTCAGCCCAAATGACTGCGGTCTATGTGTTGCGACAATTTTCCATCGATCAAGCAGAGCACTTAGCACGAGTAGCAGCTCCCGAGACCGCGGTGCCCCTGGCTAATGAATTGCGGCGCTACCTAGGCATTGGAAATTCTACTGGGTTAGGCATGGCCCCCTTTCTTATTCGCCATCCGCAATTGATCAATCAATGGATTCATGCCCGAGAACAGGCATTGGCAACAGCCAAAGCGCAGATACCCTCGGAACTAAGTCGGGAACGTTTACTCTCGCTGTGCCTGAGAGCCCAACGCTACCTCGACGAAACTTCAGTCGAAAATACTACGCAGGCAGAACGCAATGCCACCGTTGTGGCCGAGTTGACGGATATCATTCCGTGGCTGGAACAGATCGCCCTTCATGAGACGTTATGGCAGCAACTTACTGACTGGTCAGAGGCCGCTCAGACCACCGACACTCAAGAGCTTTTGAATACACTTCTGATCGAGCTCTACCCTGAGTCAGTCGACATGCTCGAGGATGCCATGGCCGTTGAAGAAAAGCTTGAGCTAATCCCCGATATGCCTCTCGTTCAGCTGAAGCAGGTTATCGAGACCCAGTTCGACTGGGCTCTATCCGAGGATTTCGAAGCCCCGGAAGCGAAGCATTGGTTTTGGTATCAGTCAGTAGAAAAAGAGGAGCCAAGACTGGGCGTTCGTGGTGTTGATCCCGGGGAAAGCAAAGAGCTACCACTGGCCATTGCACCCCGCGTGCAACGCAGCTACGCAGCGCTTGCTGAGTTTCTACAGGCCAACCCTAAGGCCCTCACGATTGACTTTCTTCTCGCCCAGCCAAAGCACATGGAAAGCATTCGTCGCATTCAAACCATGGCCACCACCGCCTACGGCGAGATTCAGGGTAATTTGTGGCACCGCGACATGAAGCCCATGCACTTATTACGCGCCAAACTGTCATTTTTGGGCGCCAATCGCTTTGACCCTCGGGGGGACCGCTGGGTACGCGTTACCTTTTTCCAAGGTGCCCCACTCATTGATGAACTTAATGGAGAGCCAACCGACCTGTTTGCTTTCGATGATTGGAGTTACGCCTTAGCGCCAACTGATTCAAAAACGGGCGAGGGTTTTGACGCGGTGGAAAATCATGAAAGTTTCGTTTAACGAACTCCAGGGTCTCTCTCGCAAAGCCTTTATTGGTATTGGCTTTGCCGAGGGCCATGCTGATGACGCCGCCGATATGGTGACCTGGATGGAAAGCTACGATCTGCATGGTCTCGAAGCACTGAACTTGGGGCTCGAGCATTTGATCGGGGAAGATCCCGACACTCACCCTGAAATTCTTTATCAAGATAGTGATTTAGCCGTTGTCGACGGACACAACCTCAGTGTCTTGCGGGCCTGTAATTTGGCACTGGAACTGGCCTTCGCCAAAGCGCGATCTCGAGGCCTCTCAGTAATCAAAATAAGGCGTTGTCGACAACGTCAATTGATCATGGGCTACCTGGCGCGATTGTCGGCCCGGGGCATGAACGTGACGGCCTTTTGGCGCAATGCTCAAGTCCCGCTCACAGAGCAAGTGGTGGGCTTTAGAGCTAATTCGACCGTGCCGTCGATTCGAGTTTACGCGGTTGAAGAAGTTCCAGAGGAAAACGAACCCAACGACGGCGTCACGCTATTTATGGCCAACCACGTCGACTTGCTTCCCACCATGCGCTCTGACTTCAAGTATGACTTGCTCGCCAAACACGATGAGTCTGAGTTGCTTGCAGTGAGAGAGCGCGCAATGACGTCGGGTATCGAGGTATCAAGAGAGCTCTGGCTAAGACTCAAAGAGCTCGCACAATATGCTTTGGTGGAATCCTTCGACGCCTCGCGTCTGGGAGCGGGGCCGGCTGAGTGATGCACCCTGTATGATGATGAACTTCAGTACGGTGTCGATTGGCGGCACCGCCAACTCAAAGTGTCGATTCGCGGTCATAAAGCCGAATCTACTGCAACTGAAGGGACCCTACTTTGCCAACTGAGCATTTACCGAGCACCACTGCGCCCAGGCGCGTCACGGCGCTGTCCGCCTTATTTGTGTGTGCTTTCTTAGCGCTTTTTTTCATTGATTCAGCCCTTTTTTCACGTTGGATTGATCAATCCTTTAATTGGAGCGCACAGTACTTTGGCCTATTTTGGCAGTTACTAATGATCGCCAATTTTGCAGTTGCCATTTTTCTGGCAACCCGCCCCTATGCCCGATTCAAATTGGGCGCTACCGATACACCCGAGTTCCCAGCGTTCCAATGGGTCGCCATGGTGTTGTGCACCTTACTCGCAGGAGGCGGCGTGTTTTGGGCGGCCGCAGAACCCGTCGCACACTTTGTTACCGTCCCTCCAGTCTTTACCGATATCGCACCGGGAACCCAAGAAGCCGTGCCACTGGCGCTGGCCCAATCGTTTCTACACTGGGGATTTCTTGCTTGGTCAATTCTGGGGAGCCTGACCGCCTTGGTGTTGATGCGCTTGCACTACGATATGGGACTGCCTCTGGCGCCCAGAACACTGTTATATCCGCTGCTTGGCGAGAAAGGTGTCCGAGGACCTATCGGTGATATTGCTGATATCGTGTCAATACTCGCAGTATTTGCCGGCACTGTGGGGCCGATTGGTTTTTTAGGCCTGCAAATCAGTTACGGACTGAGCTCGCTTTACAACACCCCCGACAGCACCACAATTCAACTGCTCACCATTGCCGGCCTGATGGTCGTCTATCTCACATCGGCCGTCAGCGGTATGCATCGTGGTATTCAAATCTTAAGCCGACTTAACATTGTCCTTGGCGTCGCCCTGCTGCTTTTTTTACTTTTGGCCGGGCCTACGGCTTTTATTTTTCAGGCATTTTTCGAAGGGTTATTGAGCCATCTAAGGTGGCTACCTGAGCAAGCGCTTTATCGCGGTGAGGCTGGCTGGTTTAGCGACCCCGGTTGGCTGTCGTACTGGACGATTTTCTTTTGGGGATGGTTTATTGGCTACGGTCCCATGATGGCCATTTTCATTGCACGTATTAGCCGTGGTCGCAGCGCAAGGGAAATCATTATTTTAATGTCCGTAATTGCACCCGTATTAACCATGGCATGGTTCTCGATTCTCGGGGGCACAGGGCTGGGGCTTGAGATAGCCAATACCGGCACGATCACCGAACCTTTTGAGGGCTTTAACCTGCCCGCCGTGCTGCTAGCTATCACTCAATCCATGCCATTTAACACCGTCGTATCTTTTCTATTTCTGATTCTAACCGCGCTCTTTGTCGCTACTACGGGGGACTCGATGACCTACAGCTTATCGGTGGTCTCGGCTGGGCACGACAATCCTCCTCGCTCATTGCGGCTGTTTTGGGGTCTAGCTTTGGGCGTGACGGCGATGATTCTGGTGGGCGGCCCCGACGGTGGCGTCGGTAAACTTCAGAACTTTATTGTAGTGACCGCCGTGCCAGTGTCCCTACTACTGCTCCCCTCCCTTTGGGGTGCCTTGCCCTTATTAAAGCGAGATCAATGACAGTTCCAACGCCGATGCCGCGCCTCATTAAAGGTTGCCATGAGACACCTCAAATCGTCACTGCAAGCGAGGACAGCGCATGCCCCTAGGTCTTTTAAAATATGGTCAAGGCAGTGATTATCCTTTCGAACGTCAGCCCGACCTTCCCGGGCCACGAGAGCTTAAAAAACACTATGATGTCGTGATTATTGGTGGTGGTGGCCACGGCGTGGCTACTGCTTATTACCTCGCTAAATATCACGGCATTACCAATGTTGCGGTGCTCGAAAAAGCGTATCTAGGCGGCGGCAACACCGCCCGCAACACGGCGGTCATTCGATCTAACTACCTCACTCCAGAGGGCGTTCGCTTCTACAGCGCCTCGGTGAAGCTCTTTGAAAATCTTGCCAACGAATTTGACTTCAACATTATGTACTCCCAGCGTGGTCAGCTAACTCTTGCCCATACCGATGCCACGGTGCGTGCCTTCAGACAGCGGGCCGAAGTAAACAAACACTTCGGTGGCCGTACCGAGATGATTGATCGCCAGAGCATTGCCGATTTGGTGCCCTGCCTAAATCTTGATCCCGCGGAGTTGCCGGTTTTAGCTGGACTTTGGCACCAAGATGGCGCCACCGCCCGCCACGATGCCGTCGCTTGGGGGTATGCGCGAGGCGCCACCCAGCGTGGCGTGGAATTGCATCAATTGACTGAAGTCACAGGCATTGAAAGTGAGGCTGGGCAGGTGACGGGCGTAGTCACCAATCGTGGAAAAATTGCGTGTGGCACAGTCATTCAGGCGGTCGCAGGCCACAGCGCTGTGATGTCGCAAAAAGCCGGCTTTTCGTTACCCATAGTCGCCTATCCTCTGCAGGCCATGGTTACCCTTCCGGTGAAGCCCTTTCTCAACCCATTGGTGAGTTCGTCAGCGCTACACTGCTATGTTCAGCAAACCAGCCGCGGCGAGATTGTCATTGGCGGCGGCTCTGACCCCTACCCCTTGTATAACAGTCGCGCATCGCTGCCGCTCAAAGAAAGCTTGGTCGCCAGCGCCGTCGATATGTTTCCGTTTCTCAGTGAGATGCGGCTGCTGCGACAGTGGGCCGGGATCACTGACATGACTGCCGACTACAGCCCTATCATGGGCGTAAGCCCGCTAAAGAACTATTACCTTGATGCGGGCTGGGGTACTTGGGGTTTCAAGGCGACGCCTATTTGTGGCAAGACCATGGCTGAACTCGTCGCCAGTGGCGGCCAAGTACCTGAACTTATTCAACCGTTCGCTCTCGAGCGCTTCGATCATTTTCAGCAAGTCAATGAAATGGGCGCAACGGCGGCCAGTCACTAGGGGGATAAATGAAGATAATGCAATGCCCCTTGAATGGGCCAAGAAACATTAGCGAGTTCGTTTACGGAGGGCAGGTTGAATCCATGCCAGATCCTCAGCAGTGCTCCGACAAAGACTGGGCGAGCTACGTATTCTATGACAACAATGCCATTGGTATCGTGCGGGAGTGGTGGCAACACGCCCCCAGTAGCTATTGGTTTATTGCCGAGCGCCATAATGCCAGCGACAACATTCTGCGTACCTATGACCCCGGCGAATTATTTGACGAGCGCGTCGACTTCACAACTGGCGAGAACGAACCATGAGCCCCCCAAGACTCGAGCACCCCTTTGGCCAACTGATCGACCGTGATTCCCCGGTGACTTTTGAATTTGAGGGAGAAACCGTGCAGGGCTATGAGGGTGATAACGTCGCCTCTGCCCTACTGGGTCAGGGTCGCTGGCTGATCTCGCGCTCCTTTAAATACCACCGGCCCAGAGGGCCACTGTCACTAGCAGGTCACGACGCTAACACGCTAATACAGACCACCACCGCAGCCAACCGATTGGCAGAGGACCTGCCAGCCACAGAGCAAGAAGTCTTGTCGGGGCAAAACTATTGGGGCTCGTTAAAGACCGATTACTACGCCGTTCTAGACCGCCTAGGACGCTTTATGCCGGTAGGCTTCTACTACCGGGCCTTCTTCAAACCTCAAGGTGTTTGGCGCTTTTGGGAAAATGTCATCCGTAGTGCGGCAGGCTTGGGCGTTGCTAATCTCGAGGTCGAGGCTCGTTACACCGACAAGCAATATTTGTTTTGTGACGTGGCTGTTATTGGCGCAGGCCCCGCGGGACTAAACGCCGCCCTCACGGCCGCCGCGGGCGGCGCTGAAGTGCTACTCATCGACGAACAAGAGCGTCTTGGTGGCGCACTCACCTATCATCGTTTTACTCTCGAGGATGACACTCGCGCCGAGACCCTAGAGGCTTTATCTAACGCGGTTGCCAATCATGACAAGATCCGCGTGCTGAGTGGCGCAACTTGCAATGCCTGGTTTAGCGATCACTACCTGCCGGTTTTTCAAGGTGACCGCCTCTACAAAGTACGGGCAACAACCTGTGTTTTGGCGACCGGCAGTAGTGAGCAACCGGTTGTGTTTCGAAACAATGATTTGCCAGGTATCGTTCTGTGCAGTGGCCTTGAGCGCCTAATGATGCATCACGGAGTCTGCCCCGAGGGCCCAGCAGTCATTCTGGCAGGCAATGACGATGCTTACTTAACGGCTATTACAGCCGCGGATGCGGGCTTATCCATCGCGGGGGTTGTCGATCTCCGGCCGGAGCCTGATGACTCGGCACTGCCTGCGGCACTCAGTAAACGCGGCATAACGCTCTATCAGAACGCGACGGTTTATGAAGCCCATAGCGATAAGTCAGGGGCGCAGCTGGGAGCCGTCACAGTTCATCCTATCGCAGGTAAAGGCAAGGTAGGCGCAACCGCCACTCATCTAGAGTGTCGTCTGCTCGCCATGTCTGCGGGGTTTATGCCCGCCTATCAACTGGCTTGTCATGGCGGCGCTAAACTGGCGTATCACGATGACAAGAGTGAATTTACCCTCACAGAATTGCCAGAGGGAATGCTCCTCGCCGGTAGTGTTAACAGCACTCATGATTTACAGGCTGTCTGTGCCGATGGCCGCAATGCCGGTCGCGGTGCCCTGCGCGCCTTGGCCTTGGAAGCCGATAACGATGAAACGGTTCACTGTGAACGTCACGTCAATCACCCCTGGCCCATTTTCAAACATTCCAAGGGAAGAGAATTTGTCGACTTTGACGAAGACTTGCAGATTAAGGACATCGTCAACAGCGCAAGGCTAGGCTACCGTGACATTCAGTTGGTTAAACGCTATTCCACGGTAGGTATGGGGCCCTCTCAAGGGCGTCACTCGGCACTGACCACTGCCCGACTGATCGCAGATGCCACCGAGCGCACCGTCACTGAGACCGGTGTGACCACAGCGCGCCCTCCGGTGAAACCCGAATCACTAGGGGTTCTTGCAGGTCGACGTTTTCATCCCATCAGAAAAACTCCGATGGACCAGCGTCACCGAGCGCTGGGGGCCCATATGATTCCCGCGGGCAGCTGGCGCCGCCCCGCCTTTTACGGGGATCTCGGTCATCGAACCGCCAATATTGCCGCCGAAGCCCACGCGGTACGAAACGGCGTGGGTATGATCGACGTCAGTACGCTGGGAGGCATTGAACTACGTGGCCCCGATGCCGCCGAATTCATGAATCGCATTTATACTTATGGATTCCTCAAACAGCCCGTAGGAAAAACACGCTACGCCGCACTCGCCAATGAACAAGGCGTGATCATTGATGACGGCGTCGCCGCGCGCTTGGCGGAAGATCATTTTTATGTCACCGCAACTACCACGGGTGTTGACCGGGTCTACAGCGAAATGTTGCGCTGGAATGCACAGTGGCGGCTGGACCTAGACATCGCACAGGTGACCTCTGCCTTCTCTGCGGTCAACGTGGCTGGGCCCTTCTCCCGCGACGTATTGGAACAGGCCGGCTGCAATATTGAACTATCTTCCGAGGCCTTCCCCTATCTCGCCTGCCGCGAGGGTACGGTTGCGGGAATTCCCGCTAGGCTTATGCGAGTTGGCTTTGTGGGCGAGCTCGGCTTTGAGCTGCACGTACCGAGTCTGATGGCGCAAACCCTCTGGGACAAGCTGATGGTCGCGGGTGAACCCTTCAATATAAAGCCGTTTGGCGTCGAAACTCAGCGCTTACTTCGGTTGGAAAAGGGCCACATCATTATTGGACAGGACACCGATGGCATGAGTCATCCCGGGGAAGTGGGATTGGCATGGGCTATTAATCGGAAGAAGCCTTTTTTTGTAGGCCGACGCTCGGTTGATATCCTAATGTCACAACCCTTAAAGCGTCAGCTGGTGGGCTTTACTCTATCCTCCTCAGCGCCACAGCCTGAAGAAGGCCATTTGGTGTTACGTGAAGGTGATATTGTCGGGACAGTAACCTCCTGCGAGTACTCCCCCACCCTGACTAAGGTAATAGGGCTTGCCTATGTGCACCCCGCTGATGCCAAGCCCGGCAGCACCATTACGATACGGACCGCCAACGGTGTTTGCGTGCAAGCACCCATCGTCACCCTCCCCTTTTATGATCCGGGCAATGAGAGGCAGCAGCTATGACCTCAATCCTCGTTAGTCCCTTACGATGCCCAACGTCTGAAGTTGGCAATCCCGATGAGTCACTTTGGCTTCATGACTTGAGCCTTGCCACTCGTTCAGGGGTGAGAGGTGTGCAGGCGCGTGAATGGCTCAAATCAGAATCATTTCCCCACGAGCTTCAGCCCAACACCATTGAAACGCTGACAGACAACCGTCTGCTAATGGCCCTAAGCACTCGGGAGTTCTGGCTCTTAGACCCCGACAACCCAAGCCAGGACACTGAGTCAACGTTTGAGCGAAGGGAGCCCGGGGTCTGGCCGCTGTACAATCAAAACAGCCATGCCTGGTTGGTGCTTTCAGGAGAGCCCCGAGCCGATATGCTAGCGAAACTTTGTGGTGTCGATCTGCGGCCCACGGCCTTTCCGCTTGGCTCCGTTGCGCAAACTCAAATGGCACTGGTCTCGACTGTCATCGCGCACCATCTGTGGCGCGGTAAGCCCGTATTTTCGCTATTTATTGACCAAAGTCTGGCTGACTTCGCCTGGCAAGCACTGCAAGACGCCATGGCTGAATTCAACGCCGCGCGGTAAGCCGGCCTGAGCCGTTGCGGAGGCAAAGCCAAGTAATGCATTGCCAGGCGCTCGCCTCAAGTCGCCGTTGATCAGCACGCGCCGCAAAACTTGCCACCGCAACCTTTAACGCAGGGCATCACTCAACGCGTGAAGGAAGCTTCGGTTTAATCGGTGACTGATGGCGGCCGAAGGTGTAAACACCTCACCAGCGTGATACATGCCAGGAAACAATGCCAACTCTGTGGGTATATTTGCGTCCATCAACCGGCGGGCATACCCGATGACTTCGTCGCGAAACAGATCTTCAACACCCACATTAAGATACGCAGGCGGCAGCCCTGATACATCGCTTGCTCTTGCTGGCGCCGCCATGGGTGACGCCGCTTCACCGGGGGTTCCGTTTAAGTACATTTCCCAGGCACTAAACGATGCTTTGCGCGTCCAGATCGGATGATTCTCAAACTGCCCCGACTCGGTCGCGTGTAA
>ERZ1047472.184-NODE-184-length-59215-cov-17.865382_pt1 | contig 59215 bp, 63 predicted proteins | sample MGYA00383095_ERZ1047472 | MGnify/ENA primary metagenome ERZ1047472 (study PRJEB29581, sample SAMEA5548365) | metagenome | biome: marine; feature: coastal; material: water | depth 1 m | study: Short-term variability in the microbial, nano- and picoplankton... | reverse complement strand
CTGTGGCTGTCGCTTTGTTATTGACGATTAAATTGAACAAAGGATCGGGGGAGACATTAAAACAAGCTTCATCGTCAACACTATCTAGCCTAACAAAAATTGGCTGATTAGTCACAGAAGTATATAACAGCGGCAATTCATTTTGAGATGAATTTGCATCATCAAAAGAAGTGTAATAAGTAATATTATAATTGGCAGGGGTTAGACCACCTAGAATGTCTGAGTTTTGTAATTCTAAATTAAACTCTTCAATGTCATCATTTGAGGTATCATCACACAAAACAAGGTCAGAGACCTCAGAAATTGGTGGTGCTCCAGTGAGAATTAAATCAAAAGATGCTGTAAGAAAACAGGTTTCTGTAATTGCATCTTCAATTCTAACAGAAATTGTTTCGGTGTTGGTTGATAAGGTATAATTTGTCAGATTTGTTTCAATAGGAGCATAATCATTTTCTGCATCTTCAATAGAATTGTGGTATGTAATATTAAAATTATTAGGATTTTGAGAGCCAAGTATGAGAATATTATTATCCGTAAGATCAAATTCAGGAGTTCCAGCATTGCAAAGAGATAAATCAGCAATATCTTCTATCGTGGGAGTAGGCTTATATTCAATTAATACAGTGTCTGAAGTTGAACAATCTTCTCCAAAAATGATATCTGCACTATATTCTCCAGCTTCACTGATTTCTAAAACAGAAGATATCTCTCCTTCAATAATTTCACCATTTAAGTACCATATGTGTTCTGCTGTAGGTAATTGAGAATCTAATGTAATAGTGTCTCCTTCGCAAAGTGCTGTCCCTCCTTCAATGGTAATATCTTCTCCTAAATTACCTCCTAAATCAAAACTTCCTCCTTCTAAAAACACAGCTGCATCAAAAAGAGTATCACCATCGTCTGCAATGACAAGTTTAATGGTATAAGTTCTATTTGGAACAACCGTAGATTGTGCTGCCATGCTGACTGTATGGCCTCTGAATTCAGTAGGGCTGTCTATTTCTGGCAACCCAGTTCCTCCATAGAAAGCTTCAAAAAAATCTTCATTTACCGAATTACAAGATGAATTGTGTGTGTTGTCCCGAACACTCAGCACTGAAATTGGATCATTAGTTCCAGGAACTAAAGCTAAATTGGTTGTTATCCCTGTTTCATTGTCCGTAAGTAAAAATGCAAAGGCATCTGTAAATTGGCACTGAAACCCTCCATACTCTTCAGAAGCAAAAACAAAGTTAAAGCTCATACTGGGTGAAAGCGGTACAAAATCAAATTGGATAAAGGTGGCATTATTGGTATCCCCAATATTTAAATCAGGGATTGCATTTTCTAAATCTTCATCTCCTGGCCATGCTGTTGACCCTGAACTTAGCGTTGCTGATTCTGGGCCTTCTGCTTCAGAAGCATCACCCGTGGTCAATATAATTCCTTCTGTAAATGGAAAATTAAGGCCATTTCCAGAAAAATACCCTAGCCCATTCGTTGAGCCAAAGTCGGTTCCGGTTGAAGAGATTACATTTGAAATTTCTGCACAAGAAGTATCGATTAAAATATCTTTTACAAGTTCAATAACTGTATATGTTGTTTGGTCAATATTTAAATATGGCCCAAGTACTTGAACAACAATGGTTGCACTATCCGAACACCCTGTTGGATTAGTATCTGTTACAGTTAGTGTAACCGTAAATGTCCCAATTGTAGAAAACGTATGACTCACATTTTCTCCAAATGCAACTGAACCATCTCCAAAATCCCAGTCGTAAATGGCCCCTGTCCCATCCAAAGAAAACGTCGCATCACCTATAAAATTAATTGAACTATCTTGATCAATTATAATACTCCCACTACTGCCTGGCAAGGGATCGCTTTGAAAAGTTGCCTCGATATCTTGACAAGGAGTTGCACAACTAATTGTGGCAGCAAAACCAGGTCGTTGCATAAAACCATTACTAGTAAATTCAATGGTCAAACACCCTGAAGCATTGGTGGCGAGAATATCTCCAGGACTTACATTCCCTGAGTATGTTCCAATAGCTGTTGCGGAGGAATCCACACCATCATAAATTGTTAAAAAGTCTCCATTTAGTTGAGTGTCAAAAAATGTAAACGCTAATTGAACAGCATCGCCAGCGTTTTCTGCACAAATTGTAAGTATGAAATTTTCATCATTTTGATAAGAATCAGTGGCGCCACCAGAATCATATAAAGTTCCGCCACACTGACTAATTGTTTCACCATTGTTTTCATTGTTCATAGAAACATCTTGTGCGTATGAAAAAAAAACAAATGAAAATATTAGACAAAAAGTATTTAGAAAATGCTTCAAGTTAAAATGGTTATATCTCAAATATATTAATTTGATTTAATATTGATTGATGATTTTAATTAAAATTTAAGACTATTGAATCTCTAGCGATACTTATTTGGAGAAATTTCTTTAGTATCTTTGCAAAAAAAATATGAGTAACATTCAAATTACCCCACAAGACACAAGCAATCCAAAAATTCTAAAATTTGAAGCAAGCTCTTTTCTTGTTCAATACAACAGTTTTGAATACGCTAATATTGATGAGGCCAATAACTCACCTTTGGCACAACAATTATTTTATTTGCCCTTTGTCAAAAAAGTTTATATTTCAGGAAACTTTGTAGCCATAGAACGCTACGATATTGTTTCATGGAGTGATGTACAAAACGAGGTTGCTACACAAATTCAAGATTATTTAAACGGGGGTGGTTTGGTTGTAATTGAAGAAAAAACAAAAAAGAATCCTGTTACCATTTATGCAGAGAGCACACCAAATCCAGGTGTTCTAAAATTTGTTGCAAATAAAAATCTAGTAACATCTACTTTTGAATTTGCTTCAATTGAAGACGCAAAGCCTTCTCCGTTTGCAACAGCTTTATTTCAATTTCCATTTATAAAATCTGTTTTTTTAGATAAAAACTATGTTTCCATAACAAAATTTGATGTTGTAGAATGGGAAGAAATTACACTAGAACTTCGGACATTTATCAAAACATATATTGAAGATGGAAAAGAAATGGTTGGTTCCACAGCTGCTGTAGAATTGAAAAAAACAACCGAGCAGTTAGATAAGGCATATGATAAACTAGATGACATATCAAAGGAAATCATAAATATTTTGGAGCAACACGTAAAACCCGCCGTTGCTAGCGATGGTGGAAATATTATGTTTGAGTCTTACAACAAAGAAAATAAAGTTGTAAAAGTCATTCTTCAAGGTGCATGCAGTGGATGTCCCTCTTCTACATTTACCCTTAAAAATGGGATTGAAGCGATTCTAAAAGAAATGATGGGTGCCAAAATTGAAAGGGTTGAAGCCGTTAATGGATAGTTTTAAATATTTTTATATATTTAAACCTAAATTATTTATTAACCCTAAAATCTAAAATACCATGGGAGTACTAAAAGTTATTGAAGTGCTGTCTAATTCCAACAAAAGTTGGGAAGACGCCACTCGAAAAGCCGTTAAACATGCCTCAAAAACTGTAAAAAACATCCGATCTGTATATGTACAGGATCAAAGTGCAACAGTTAGTGGCGATGATGTTGATGAATTTCGTGTAAATTTAAAAATCACTTTTGAAGTCAACTAATATTTAAAAAAGTCAAATAACCACCTTTTGAAAGGTGGTTATTTTATGCCATTAAATCTACAATTTTTTTGCCAACACTTGCACCAAGTGCTACACCCATACCTCCCATGCGAACACCCAAAAATACATGATTTGAATATTGTTTTATAATAGGTGTTTTTTGTGGTCCAACCCCCATAATCCCTGTCCATCTTTGGTCAATTTCAATATTTTTATTAGGTAAAATTACAGTACGAAGAAGATGTTCTAATTGATTTTGAATTTTTGAAGTCGTTTCCATTTCTGTAGTCGTTTCATTGGCAAAATCTAAATTCCTCCCACCGCCCAAAAGAATTCTATTATCTATATTTCTAAAATAATAATAACCACAGTCCATGTGAAATGTCCCTTTTATATGTAAATCTTGGATTGGTTTTGTAATAAGCACTTGTGCACGAGCGGGTTTAAGGTTTTGGGGAATTAATTGATTTGTAAATCCGTTTGTTGTTACGATTAATTTTGAGGAAATAAATTCAAAATGATTCGTTTTTACCAAAACTGAATTTGGATTTTCTGCAAACGAATCAACAGTAGTTGAATTCAAAATAGTGATGCCAAGGTTTTGAGTTTTTTGGATTAACGCATGCATCATTTTTCCTGTATCTATTTGAGCTTCAAATTGATTAAAAATATATTGAGGTTGAGTCCCTTCAAAATGAAACTTATTTGAATCTAGTGAGAAAACATCGTTTTCAAAAATAGGCGAAAGCATCGCATTGATATCTTGAACTTTTTCAATACAAGTATTGAATAATTTTCGATTTTTTTCTAAGAACAATTCATATCCGCCATAGGGCTTATAACCCAGTGCCTCATCGCCAAGCATTTGACGCAATAGTTGTAATCCATCTACTCTACTCTTCAGTAGTGATAAAACCTCATCTACAGAATGAGATTTTAAATCCTCCAAAATTTCACTTGAACTCCCAAAGCAAGCAAACCCTGCATTTTTGGTGCTTGCACCTTGTGGAAGAAATCCTTTCTCTAGAACTAAAATTTTGGCCTTTGGAAAACGTTGTTTGAGAAATACAGCCGAACTGAGCCCAACAATACCACTACCAACAATGGTAAAATCAATATTTTGTAACCATTCTTTTTGTTCCCAATAGGATAAATTCATCGCATAAAGTTAGTGGTTTTTTAAAAAAAACTCCGAAAAATATTTCGGAGTTTATATTATAATTTAATTTGATGTTTCTATTACAAAATCTTCCATGAATTTTGTGGTATAATTTCCTGCCACATAATCTGGGTGTTCCATGAGTTGTCTATGGAAAGGAATTGTTGTTTTTATGCCTTCAATAACAAATTCATCAAGTGCTCTTTTCATTTTATTAATGGCCTCTTCACGAGTTTGGGCGGTTGTGATGAGTTTGGCAATCATAGAATCATAATTTGGTGGAATTACATATCCTGCATAAACATGCGTATCTAAGCGAACACCATGCCCGCCAGGTGAATGAAGAGTTGTAATTTTTCCAGGTGATGGTCTAAAATCATTAAATGGATCTTCAGCATTTATTCTACACTCAATAGAATGTAAGTTTGGAAAATAGTTTTTTCCGGAAATTGCAACACCAGAAGCGACTAAAATTTGCTCTCTAATAAGATCAAAATCAATAACTTGTTCTGTTATTGGGTGCTCAACTTGAATTCTTGTATTCATTTCCATGAAATAAAAATTTCGATGTTTATCTACCAAAAACTCTACAGTTCCAGCGCCTTCATATTTGATGAACTCTGCTGCTTTTACTGCGGCCTCACCCATTTTTTTACGTAAAGCATCCGTCATAAATGGAGAAGGAACTTCCTCAGTAAGTTTTTGATGACGTCTTTGAACAGAACAATCTCTTTCGGACAAATGACATGCTTTCCCATTTGAATCACCAACAATTTGAATTTCAATATGTCTTGGCTCTTCAATGAGCTTTTCCATATACATATCGTCATTGCCAAATGCAGCTTTAGATTCTTGCCTCGCAGAATCCCATGCGTCCTTCAAATTTTCTTCTTTCCAAACGGCACGCATTCCTTTTCCACCTCCTCCAGCAGATGCTTTTAACATTACAGGGTAACCGGTTTTTTTGGCCGTTTTTTTACATTCTTCAAAAGTTTGTATTACGCCATCACTTCCAGGGACGCAGGGTACACCTGCAGCTTTCATGGTTGCTTTTGCATTGGCTTTGTCACCCATGCGATCAATCATTTCTGGAGAAGCGCCAATAAATTTTATACCATGTTCATCGCAAATTTTGGAGAAGCGTGCATTTTCAGATAAAAACCCATAGCCTGGATGAATAGCATCTGCATTTGTAATTTCTGCTGCTGCAATAATATTGGCAACTTTCAAGTAAGATTCACTACTTAGGGCTGGACCAATACATACGGCCTCGTCAGCAAATTTTACATGTAGACTTTCGGCATCAGCTGTAGAATAAACTGCAACGGTTTGAATGCCCATTTCTTTACAAGTTCTAATGACTCTCAAAGCAATTTCCCCTCTGTTAGCAACTAATATTTTTTTAAACATCATTGTTATTTTAAAATGTTAATTTCTTTTTCTAAAGCAATTATTTTATGCTTCAAGAATTTATTTTAAGAAGGGTCAACCAAAAATAAAGGTTGATCAAATTCTACTGGTGAAGCATCATCGACAAGGATTTTTACAATTTTCCCTGAAACTTCAGACTCTATTTCGTTAAAAAGTTTCATGGCTTCAATAATACATAAAACATCACCTTCGGCAATGTTTTGACCAACTTCAGCAAAGATTGGCTTGTCTGGTGAAGGTCTTCTGTAGAATGTTCCAATAATAGGAGATTTTACGGTTATGTATTTTGAATCTTCTGATGGCGCTTCAGCTTTTTGCGGTGCAGGTGCTGCTGCTGCAGCTGGTGGAGCCTGTACTACTGGTGCTGATGGCATTTGTACAGGAACTGTTACTTGTTGTACTTGTTGTTTATCGCTTTCGTTTCCTGTGCGAATAGTGATTTTTACATCATCCATTTCAAGTTTTACTTCACTTGCGCCAGATTTGGCTACAAATTTAATTAAATTTTGAATTTCTTTTAAATCCATAATTAATGTATTTAGTTTAAGTTAGTTTTATTTTTAGTATATGCCCATTTTAGGTGTATTGCTCCCCAGCTGAATCCTCCTCCAAAAGCGGCAAAAATAACATTATCCCCTTTTTTGAGTTGATCTTCATAATCGTTGATGAGTAGTGGGAGTGTTGCAGAGGTTGTATTACCATATTTTTCAATATTCATCATAACCTTGTTGTCCTCCAAGTTCATTCTTTGTGCTGTGGCGTCTATGATTCTTTTATTGGCCTGATGTGCAGCAAGCCATTGAACATCGTTTTTAGTTAGATTATTTCGTTCTAATATTTTTACAGCAGCATCTGCCATATTGGATACAGCATTTTTAAAAACTGTTCTTCCTTCTTGAAACGCATAATGGCCGCCATTATCTAAAACCTCATGTGTAATTGAATGAGATGACCCACCGTATGTTGCTTGTAAGAATTCTCTACCAGAACCATCAGTCCGTAAATATTCGTCTTGTAATCCAAGATTCTCATTGTTTGGTTCAAACAAAACAGCTCCAGCGCCATCACCAAATATGATACATGTTGCACGATCTTTGTAATTGATAATCGAAGACATTTTATCTGCACCTATTAGAAGTATTTTTTTGTAACGCCCTGATTCTATATAACTTGCTGCTGCAGACATTCCAAAAAGAAAGCTTGAGCAAGCAGCGTCCATATCGTAAGAAAATGCGTTAGTAGCACCAATTTGAGTTGCCGTAAATGATGCTGTAGAAGCTGCTTTCATGTCTGGAGTTGCAGTAGCTACAAGAACTAGGTCTATTGTGGTAGGGTCTAAATTTGTTTTTTGGATCAAATCTTTTGCAGCTTCAATGGCTAGAAAAGATGTTCCTTTGCCCTCCGCTTTTAATATTCTTCGCTCTTTAATTCCCGTTCTAGTTGTAATCCACTCGTCGTTTGTTTCTACCATTTTTTCCAACATGGCATTGGTAAGAACAAATTCTGGAACGTAGGCGCCTACAGCGGTTATAGCTGCTGAGATTTTACTCATATGTAATTTATTAAAGTCATTGGTTTTGATGAAAAATCATCAAAAAACATTAAAAAACGCACCAAAAATACTGTTTTTTGTTCAAAAATGAGCAAAAATTGTAAATTTTAAATTAAAAAAAAACGCTCATTGAGCGTTTTTTTTAATGTTTAAGGCTGTAGTTTAGGCTACATTTTCTTCTGCTGCTGTATTATCGATTAGAACTTGTCCTCTATAATATAGCTTACCTTCATGCCAGTGTGCTCTATGGTACAGGTGTGCTTCACCTGTCGTTGGGCAAGTAGCAATCTGTGGTGTAGATGCTTTGTAATGGGTACGCCTTTTATCTCTTCTAGTTTTGGAGATTTTTCTTTTAGGATGTGCCATTTTTTATATTATTTATCCGTTAATAATTTTTTTAATGAATTCCAACGTGGATCAATATCGTTGTTAGAACTTTTATTTTCTAAGCTTTTTGGGCTTAAGTCTTCTAGTTTTTTGAGTATTTCAGAATTTAATGTCCCATTTTCAATACCTGGGTGCAATCGTTTTTGTGGAACAGAAAGCACTATAAGTTCGTATATATGATGTGCAACATTTATTTTATAATCCCCATGCGGAATTATCAATATTTCTTCATTGTCATCATTATATTCAGAGCCAAATTTTACAATTAAACTAAATTTAGAGCTAATAGGCTGATTGAATGGTTCGTTTGTTAAGTCGCAATTAAAATTGATATCTCCTTCAACTTCAAAATCTAACTCTAATAGAGTTGTTTTTTTTTGGAGTGTTAGTGTCACTTTTAATTGGACGTCATTAAACTCGTCATATTCAAAATGTTCAAAGAACGTATTATCAATATCATACTCAAATATGTGCTCGCCAAGCTTTAATCCTACAAATTGTACTTCAAATGCTATTAATGGCTTCATTATTATGCATATTTGAGCGTGCAAATATATACATTTTTTTAGGTATTACATAAACTAGGGCTGTTTTTATTTTCAAGTTTTAACTTGTTTCCGAAGAGGGTTTTGTTTGAGTTCTGCATCCATAGTTCTATTTCTATAAATTTCTATACCTACAAAAATCGCTTCTTTAAATGAATCAATATTGGCAATTCCTTTACCCGCAATATCATATGCTGTTCCATGGTCTGGTGAGGTTCTTACTTTACACAACCCTGCTGTATAATTTACGCCATTGCCAAATGTGAGCGTTTTAAAGGGGATAAGACCTTGATCATGATATGTTGCTACTATAGCGTCAAAGTTTTGATAATTGTTTGATCCGAAAAAACTGTCAGCAGCATAGGGGCCATAGATGAGCTTTCCAGAAGCTTTTATTTTTTCTAATGCCGGACGTAAAATAGTATCATCTTCTGAGCCAATTACACCGCTATCACCGGTATGAGGGTTGACACCAAGCACTGCAATTTTTGGAGCCCTTAGGGCAAAATCTTGTTCTAGAGAGTGATGAATGAGATTTATTTTTTTTAAAATTAGAGTCTCGTTTAGATGTTGAGGAACATCGCCAACTGGCACATGATCTGTAAGAAGCCCCACTCTTAGGGTGTTTGAAACCATAAACATCAAGCTATCGCCTTCTAGTTCTTGATTTAAAAAATCAGTATGCCCCGGAAATTTAAAGTCTTCAGATTGAATATTATGTTTATTGATTGGTGCTGTCACTAACACATCTACTTCATTTGCTTTAATACTTGCAACTGCTGCTTTCAGAGATTCAAGAGCATGCTGCCCTGCCTCTAGGGTTTCTTTGCCAAAGTCAATATTTACATCATGTTTCCAAACATTTACAACATTTAGTTTCCCATCAACAGCATGACTAGCATCATTAATCCCATGAATAGAAATAGAACTTTGAAAATGTTTCTTTAAAAATGACATTATTTTGGTAGACGCAAACACTACTGGAGTACAAAACTCTAAAAGTCTATTGTCTGAAAATGTTCTAACAATCAACTCACCACCAATGCCATTCAAATCTCCTATTGAAATGCCAATTTTTATTTTTTTTTCTTTTCTCATCAAAAATGATGTCTAATGTTTGTAATTTTACATTACAAATTTAACGAATAAAAAGCATGTTTACAGGCATAATTGAAGATTTAGGGGTAGTTGAAGCATTAGAGCAAGAAAACACAAACTTACACCTTACCATAAATAGTAAATTGGCTTCAGAGCTAAAAATTGACCAAAGTGTTTCGCATAATGGCGTATGCCTTACAGTTATAGACCTTTCTCCGTCTAGTTATACTGTTACTGCAATAAAAGAAACCTTAGATAAAACAAACCTCAATAGTTTAAAAGTAGGAGATCGCGTAAACTTAGAGCGTGGTTTAAAACTCGGAGATCGTTTGGATGGTCATATGGTGCAAGGGCATGTAGATCAAGTGGGAACTTGTATAAATGTTGAAGCTCAAAATGGGAGTTGGATTTATACATTCGAATACAACTCAAAGCTAGGTAATATCACTATTGAGAAAGGGTCTGTTACCGTAAATGGGGTGAGTCTAACTGTTGTCAACTCAAAGGATAATGGTTTTAGTGTTGCTATTATCCCTTACACTTATGAACATACAAATTTTCACACTTTTAAAGAAGGCACTGTTGTTAATTTAGAGTTTGATGTGATTGGAAAATATGTTTCCAGGCTGCATACTAAGACTTCTCTTTCTTAATTAGTGCTTCATTTTGTTCTTCTAGCAAGTTAGCCTTCATTAAGAACAACTAATAACCAATATAAATTCTTAGTTTAACTTATGTAGTTAGTTATATTTAAATTCAAAAAAAATAATGAAATATTACATCTACTTATTAGTACTTATCGGATCGATTTTAATGATAAATCAACATGCAATTGCACAAACAACTGTTTCCCAAACAGAGCAATTTCAAAATCGAATAGTGGATTCAATATTTTCTAATACTTTAAGTGAAAGCCGTGACTTTTGGGTAAGATTACCAGATAATTTTCAGCCAGATAATGATGAAAAATATGCCGTGATTTATCTAATGGATGGATTTTCATTAGAAAGTACTTTGGAAGCTGTTTATGGTAATTATTGGGGGCATTACCTCCCACATATGATACTTGTTGGGATTTCTAATCGCAGCAACCGAATAAGAGATTTAACTACTTCGCAGATAAAAATGAGACGCGGTAATCTAATGAACGATGAAACTGGAGGTGCAGAAACCTTTACTAAATTTATGGAGAAGGAACTCATCCCATATATTGATAGCAAGTATCCAACCATGAACTATCGTACATTAATTGGACATTCTTATGCCGGTTTGTTTACTATAAATATGTTGGTTAATCATAAACATCTCTTTCAAAACTATATAGCCATAGATCCAAGTTTGGATTGGGATGGCCAAAAATTATTAAAGGAGGCAAAACAAAAGCTGAGTTCAGAAAGTTATGAAGGCAAATCCCTTTTTGTGTCTTTAGCTGCAGAGCAGCTACATATGTGGAATGAAGAAATAACCATGGAGAATATTATGGATGACTCTTCAGAATTTACTTTGTTTGCGCGTTCAATCATTGAGTTTTCAAATTATACTAAATCTCAAAAACAGAATGGATTAAATTTTTCATGGAAGGTTTATAATGAAGATTTACATGGTACAGTTCCGTTACCATCAATAAGAGATGGGCTGATATTTCTTTTTGAATGGTATCAGTTTAAATCTCCACAAAAATATAATAATCCAGAAACCCCTTTAGAAGGATTGATTTCGCTATTGAAGGAGCAGGAACAAATCTATACCGAACATTTTGGTGTTCCCACTGCACCAATGATAGACGAAATGTTAAATGGCTATGGCTACATGAATATGGAAATGGGACAACCTGAGAAGGCGTTCATATTTTTTGAAATGAATATTAAGTATAATCCAACAAGTGCAAATGCTTATGATTCGATGGCTGAGTATTATGAATCTCAAAACGACAAAGAGAATGCTTTAAAATACTTAAACAAGGCCTACGAAATTAGTGGTGACGATTACTATAAAGAAAGAATTGAAGCTCTAAATAAAAAATAACGAAAGGCTAACAATGTATATAAGCCATACCCTTCGGGAAACGGCCCATATACCAACCGTTATCCAAATTTTAGAAACTAATGAATCATCGAGCAACTCCAATCAACAACGATAAACCTGTAGAAAACATAAGAAATCTATTCATTGTATTTAATTTTCAATAAAAATAAAAAAATATTTCAAAGAGGTAGTCTAGGTTTAGTAATTATTAACCCTTTTAAAAAATCTCGTAAATAGGTTAAAATAATATTTCATACATTTGAGAATATAAACATTTTAATTATGAAGAAATTATTGTTGTTAGCTTTATTTGTTTTAGGCAGTACTTACTCCAATGCCCAGTCGTTATCTGTTAATGAGGCATTCGATGTTTTGACAAAATGGGAAGGACAATGGAAAAACAGTGCAGTTTTTGAAGAATCCGTATGGATACGTGAAAGCGTTAAAACTCGTGGGAGAACAAACTCAAGTTTAATACTTTCCAACAATTACCTTGAGATAAACATTAGTAATGGAGATAATACATCAAAACACATTATTTGTTACGACCAAAACTCAAAAAAATTCAATAGATGGGAATTTAAAAATGATGGTGCTAATACTTTTTGGATTGGAGAATGGAATAAAAAAGATAAAACTATGACTTGGGATTTTATAGATTTTTCTGGCAATGGCGTCATTGGTCAAATTATTGAAAGTGTTGCGTCAGATGAAGTTATTAATTCAGAAATTATTATGAAAGCCAAAGATGGAAACATATTACTTAAAATTAATTCCACTAAAATCAAAATCTAAACCATAGGCATATCCTCCTCCTTCAATTCTGCTATTTCTAAACCTCTTAAGTAGGTTAAGATTATATTTCGTAAGTTTATAGCACAATCCAATTTAATTATGAAAAAAACACTCTTCTTACTCTCCGCTTTATTAATCTTCGCTAGGCCCTGCGGGGAAATCAGTCTCTGCAAATAGTGCAATAATTACGAATTCTTATAGCATTAATGATATTGAAGGATTAAATGATGGTGATTTAGTGTTTAATACTAGTAGTCATAAATTATATATATATGGACCCCAGTATGACAACTACAGATGCATACTCTGATTTTTTAAATAATAACACAACTTCAAGCACAACCAATACATCTAATACATCTAATATTATCTCTTTTCAGGTGTCCAAACGAATTGAAATAGAAAGAATAACAGACTCCGATGGGGGCAACTACGCTAGTGCTAAACCTTATATTTTTGAGGATAATAACAATATTAATGATGGTTTAGGAACCAGGATTTATAATTATTCGTCTTCCAATGAACTTCCTAATTTAATTTTAAGTCCTAATGTAACTTATCGAATACTTTACATTGGTTATGGTAATAATTATACCATTACTTGTTCAAATATTAATAATTATAATTATGATTCATCTTTGTTTTTAAACTTACAAACTCATAAAACTTCTGATATTACAGCCCCTTATTCAATACCTGAAGCTTATACTTTGGAGGTAACAAATACAACTCCTAATTTTACAGGTAATGGTGATCATAAACTTATTTTTAGTTTTTCTGGAGTTAATAATTTACTGTTAATTGGCACATATTAAATTTGTTTAATTAACCTATTTATTTCAAACTAATTAATTGAAAAAACTACTCTCATTCTTTACTCATTCATCTTTTCTTGTAGTAGTGAAGATGGGGTTATTTGCCAAATCGATTAAAATTACCCATACCGTCCATATCGACATTATCTACTTCTTGTCTATAATTGTTTTCTTCTCTTTGTTTTTTGGTGCTATTGAAGATATTCCAAATTAAAAAATACACATAAAAACCAAAAATTATAAACCCTATTATAAAAAAACTTAAATCCATTATTTTCTTCTTTGTCTTATGGCTATTGCAAATAATAAAATTGTCCCCGGCCAATGAGCTGAATACTGAGCCTCCTCAACTTTACCTAAGTAACCTAATGAAACCGAGTAAACAAGACATATAAATGCAAGAATAACAGGATACCACTTGTATATAAAATCTTTAACCATAATTTATTTTATTTAAATATTATACAATAATAAAGTTAAAATATTTGTAATTTGTTAAATTATAACTAAATTCTTTATTCAAGATTAAATACTTGGGTAATAATTTTGAACTGTTTGCTATATTAACCTGCTAAATCCTTGAACTTAAAGTTGTCTAAACTTTTTCTGTTTACTTTTTCATTTCAGTTACTATCTATAATAGTTATTTGAATACCCTGAGGGGTGTCTTCAATTATATGTTATTCTACGAATTGCTTAGGCAATGAGTGCTTTAAGGCTGTATCTATTAGCTTTAGTTTTTGTGATTAGTTTAATGTATTGTAATCAAGGTCTTTTAAGGTCGTTTCTTAAGTCTGTATTTAATGATTTACCTCTTTTAATAATCTTACCTGCATTACTTCCTGTTTTACTGTTAAAGGGCATATTTATTTTATTTGTTGTAACTTTAAAGAAATTATTGTCTATGGATGCTTGTCATATTGTATGTTTATTTTCAATTTTTATTAGCATCTGTGTCTTTATATGGATGTTTGCAATGATTAAAGAAATCAATTCTTAATCACATTTCTACACTACATTATTTTATATTTAAGCTGTATCCGTTAATAATAGGTGGAGGGACATAACCTTTCAAGCACTCTATTATATGTACTAAACTGAACCATGGTTTTTAATGTTTTTTTTATATTTGGTGTATAACCAATTTATACTTAAAATGAGAAAATTACTTTTAGTCACTCTTTTACTTAGCTTTTTTAGCCAAGCACAAACTAAGCTTTATGTTCATCCTGATGGAAAAACCTATGCCTCAAACACAAAAACTATAGCTATACTGCCTTTAAAAGTACAGGTAAAACTAAGACCAAAACAGCTTAAAGACTTTACAACTGAACAAATCATTCAACTGCAGAAGGATGAAGCAATTGACATTCAAAAGGCAATGCACACTTGGTTTTTAACGAGAAAGAAAAGAGGATCTTTTGATGCTAACGTAATTACACCCGCACGAGCAAATGCGCTTTTAAAAAAGGCCGATATTGATGTTCACGAGTTAGACGCATATTTACCTAGTGAGCTAGGAGAAATTCTAGGTGTTGACTGTGTAGTTATGGGAACTTTTGAGACTTCTAAACCAATGTCAAATGCTGCATCAATTGCTCTAGGAGCACTGTTTGGAGCTTTTGGAACAACTCAAACGGCTGTATGTAATATTGATTTTTATAATACCGCAGATGATGAACTTGTAGTGAACTACTTTAAAAAAATCAGGGGGAGCATTGGCTCTGATGCCCAGGATATGATAAATGTTTTAATGAGAAAGGTCACAAGAAGAATTCCTTACACTAATTAATATGAAAAAACTCCTATTACTCTTCGCTTTATTCGTATTTGCTTGTAGTGGTGATAATAGTTCGGATTCCTCTAATCAGACTTTTTTTGAAAAATACGACGGTGTGGTTTGGCAAGAAGAAACTCTGGAAGATTATTTAAGTCGGATCCAAATTAATAATGGCAATACCATAACTCGGAAATCTTATTTTGTTGAAGATGGTGATGTATATTGTAACATCAGTACACTTTTAGGTTCAAATTTTATTGAAGTTAACGAAAATAGTTTTAGTTGGAATGAGCAAGCTGAATACAATGGCGTTATTGAAACTTGGATAACGACAGTAACTGCTACAAATAATGGAAATAATTTGATTATTGAGTATTCTGATGATCCAGATTACCCAGAATATTACTCAAGAACAACCCTAACAGACCCTTGTGAATAATGAAAAATAAAGTAAAATAAACAAAAACTTTAGTTAAAAATCCTTCCCATTTTCTATTTTTATACTAATCATCAAAGTAATTAATACAATACTCTTCATCAAAAAGGGGATAATTTAGAGGTTGTACAAATTTCATATAGGCCTTAAGCTTTGTCTTTTTTTGCTTTGAATTATGGTAGTCCAAAACACTAATAAATATATCAACAAAGTCTCTGTGACTGTTCCTAAATAACGTATTTTCCTTTAAATTAACAAGTTCTTTATTAATGTTTTTGCCAGAATCCACTTTCAAAATAGCATCTCTAAGTTCAAATAGGCTGTAATGGTATTCTTGATAATAGGGTTTAGAAATTTTGTAGTGCGCAGTTGTTTGTACAATAAACTTCATGAGGTCAATTTCCTTAGCCAATATACAAGAAAACAAAAATTCATAGAGATAGTCAATCTTATTTTTTCTGTGAGCAATCCTGCTAAGATACTTTTGTGTGTGTTTTACCTTTTGTGGGTTGTTATGAATTAAAACATCAATACTCATTAGTCGTCCATATAAAATAGGATGAATGTTTTTTATGGTTAAAGATGTTTTTACAGGCTTTACATTTTTTTTATTCAAATAGTTTCGCAACTCTAAAATACAGCTACTAAAAAGCAGGTGCTCTTTGTTGGATGTGGTTTTATTTAATTCTTCGGTATAATTTCCATAATTTCCATTAAGGCTAGAAATATCAACAAATGAGCTATAAATGGTTGATGAAAAAAACTTTGTTTTTTGAAGTTGACCAATGTCAGTTTTCATTTGTTTTAACATTGGACCAATACAATTTCCAAAATATAAAAGTTCAGAATAACTAAATCGACGCGTGTCTAAATGAGGAGAATTAAACACATTTTTAAGAGAATCTAAATTGTTTGTAACTGTAAGCCCACCTATAATGGTGATTAATAATTCTATGTATTCTTCAGGATTTTGGAATTCTATTTCTATCAATCTTAATGCAAAATCTGGGTCAACAACAATGCTGTTAAATACTTTTTGATAAATATCCCAATTTTTCTTTTGAGGATATGCTGCACAAAATTCAATATAATTTTTGTAACCTACATATTTAGAAAGTGTATCGAGAGTGCTTTTGGATGGGCTTGTACCCCTTACAATACCATAAAATCGCCTTAAAGTATTGTAACTCAAATCAATATTGGTTTCAACAAAAATAAGTCTTGATAATCTAACGCAGTCGCCTCGATTTCGAATATAAAAACCACATTTTTTAGAAACTTTATTTTTTAGCTGATATAGCATTTATCAAATTTAGCATAAAAAATAAAGTATCAACAAATCTATTTTAAGTTTTTACACCAACTTTAAATTTCAATTAAATCAAATACAACCAAAGAATTGTGGTTTAGCTTACATTTTTATTTGATCAGGAACTAGAGGGTTTATAATTTTAAACCATAATGGCGGGATAAAACTCAGCAAAAGTGAAGCTGGATACCCCAAAGGTAATGTTGGGCTTTCTTTGTAACTATTTAAAATTTGATATTTTTTTGAGGCCTTATAATGATGATCGCTGTGTCTAGTAAGCTCATATAAAACAATTCGACCAACATTAAAATTTGAATTCCAAGAGTGATGAGGTTGAACACGTTCATAACGTCCAGAGGGAGTTTTAAAACGTTTTAAACCATAGTGCTCAATATAATTTATACTTTCCAAAAACAGAAAAGAAATGACACCAATAGCAAACGCAAACATCACCACTTCAAATGAAAAAAAATAATATACCATAAACAGATATAAAGGTTGAATAAAATGATACCAAAGCATATCATTTTTAATGGTAATAAATAAAGAATTATTTGTTTTTAAGAGATGTATTTGCCGTTTCCAAGCATCTAAATATTGTTTTGACACAGATGTTATCCAAAAAGAATATACCGTTTGATTATATTTTGCCGTAGCCCCATCTTCTGCAGTAGCAACATGCAAATGATGGCCAAAATTGTGTTCTATATAAAAATGCATATACAAGCATGGCATGTATAATAATTTACTCATAAAGCGCTCAAAGTAAGGTTTTCTATGACCGAGCTCATGTGCTACATTAATGGCATTTGTAGCCAATAAAATTCCAGCTGAAAGCCCCATTCCAATCAATTCGTAAATAGCATAATCATTTGTCTGAATTTTTGAGAATGCTAAAAATAAAAGACCAAAAACAATTGGAACATTTAAATATAACATCAAATCAAATATCCATTTGTTTTTTTTATTCAATGCCTCATCTTTAGAAAAATTATTAGAATCTTGCCCTGTCAATAGATCTAAAAATGGCAAAACAACAAAAGCATAAATTACTGTAGAGTAGGTGCCAAGGCCATAAGAAACAAAAGAAATATAGGCTGAAATAGGGACAGTATATGCAAATAAATATTTTAAATCTTTCATAAGACAATTACATTTAAGACTCAATTTGGAAATTTTAAACTCACAAAATTTATTATATTTGAGTAGTTAACTAATTAATAATGAACAAATTACTAATTATTTTTTTGTTTTTACTTTTTGCTTGTAGCAAAAATGAAACTACCACCACGCCACCTACTGTTGTGTACAACGAATTTTGCACATCTGACGCACGTTTTACTGAGGTTGAATTTTTTAATGAAAATCAAATAGATTCTAAAAAAGACATCCTCTATGCTTCAGCAGAAAATTGGTTTGGTATTATGCAAGATTTAGAACTTGACATTTATCAACCCAATCAAAACATAGATCCTATGGAAAAAAGACCATTGGTTGTTTTGATTCATGGGGGTGGTTTTATGGGTGGAAACAAACTTTTTTTGGAGGATCTTTGTCTTGAGTTTTCAAAAAGAGGATTTGTTTGTGCTTCTATTGAATATAGACTTGGTCGTTTTGAATTACCCGAAAGCACACAAAAAGCAATATATAGAGCTCAACAAGATGCCAACGCAGCTTTACGTTTTTTAGCCAATAAAGCAGAGGAATATAAAATTGACACAGCGCATGTTTTTGTTGGCGGACAAAGCGCTGGAGCCGTTACCGCTTTGTATGTAAATTATGCTAGCGAAGATGAATGGGGATTTATTAACCCAACTTTAGAATCTGAACTTGGGCCATTGTACCAAAATGGGAATAATTACACTGAAAATGTTACAATTCTTGGACTTTTTAATAATTGGGGAAGTGTACCAAATTTGATTTTTAGCACAGACGAAATGATTCCTACAATTGCCTTTCATGGTGCATTGGATATTGTTGTTCCAATTGATGCTTACAATCAACTTGGATTTAGTTTATTAGGGTCAAGAAGCATTCACAATGCTATGCAATCAGCAGGGGGTTGTAGTGATTTAACTGTTGAGCCGCAAGGTGGACATGGTATATACACAAACACTGAAGGTCTTAAGTTTAGAGCAAGTCGTGCCAGTTGTTTTTTTAAAAGTGTTATGTGTAACCAATGCCAATCCGTTTATTTTGAGCACCAAGAGCCCCCAATGTGTTCTATGTAAAAATAACTCCCACTTATTAAATAACTCATATACCAACTAATATTTTTTTTTTCAAGTATTAATTTTTACTTTTGTTTAGCAACCAATTTAAAATTATTATGAAAAAATCGATTATTATATTGTTGGCACTTTTCTTATATACATGCCAAAAGCCCTTCGCAAAACTTACCACAAATGATGAAAAATCTGAAGCCATCAAAACTTTATTTGAAAAAGTTGGAGAGGAAAACATTGATTACTTAAAAGAAGTTTTCTCTGACAGTATGCAGTTTGTAGATCCAATGGGGAATAAATTGGATAAAACAGGCTTTATTGCGGCAGTGCAAAATCTTTATGATTTATTTGATGACATTTCTGTAGAGGAAATGAACGGAGACGCTCTTGGATCTGAAGTAGAAACGGTAACCTACAGTAATGGTGTAGTATGGACTAACATTTGGAATACATTTTCTGCCAAAGGGAAGTATACGGGTCAAAAAGTAACTTTTCCATTCCACTTATCATATCAATGGGAAGACGATAAAATTATCAAAGAAGTACAGTTTTTTGACACCTCAGTATTTGCAAAAGAAATGAATGCCAAAGCTGCAGCAAACAACACTTCACCAAAGGTGGTAATTACTATTGATATGGCTGTAAATTCAGGGTATTCAAAAGAGGATGTAAAAGCATTTACAAAAAAGCTAAATCAATTTATAAGAGACAACGAGCCCAACACATACGATTATAGTTATTTTATTTCCGAAGATGGGAAAAGAGTAACGCTTATTGAGAAATTTAGAACCTCAGAAGATTTTATATTCCATGCCGACAAATTTGAAAATGGGCCTAATGTTGAAACATTTATGAAAATGTTCTCATTTAATTCACTTATTGTTGGAGGAAATGTTACTGAAGCATTAAAAGAACGTATTAAGGCCTATCCTGCAGAATACAGAGGAAATGTAGGCGGCTGGATTAATTAAAAACCAAAAAAACATGAGTAATTCAGAAAGAGATATCATAAAAGTAAGAGTCCATGATGGAATTGTTGGAATTTTATATATAGCATCAATAATTTTAGCAAGTCAGTTTGGATTGAACTGGATTTATGTTGCCGTTGGCGTTGCTGTTTTGCAAATTCTAAGTCCATTTACAAATTTCTGTCCTGTGTATACGATTTTAAATAAAATTATGCCAGACACTACCCCAATACAAAACGGGAAATAAATAATTATTAATCAAAAGAAAAAAATTAAAAATGAAAAAATTACAATTATTACTAGGACTACTTTTAATGACAACAGTTTCACTAAACGCCCAAGATGAAGACCGTTTTGTGTATGAGCTACATTTTGAAGTAGCTCAAACAGCATCTGTTTTAGATGCTGAAAAGATGTTTTTTATCTTTTATGACGGATTTAAACAAAGTGAAAAGTGCACAAGTGTTCGTGCATTACAACATCATACTGGCGCTGGATTCCAATATAAAATTTTAGCTTACACTAATAGTTGGGATGATCTAGATGACATGACTGTTGAAGCACAAACTTATTTTGCATCTAAATATCCAGAAATGATGACTTCGGCATGGCCTATGGTTCATACAGGTGATGCTGTTTATGCTGTTAGAACATCTTTTGAGCAAGGATTTGTATCACAATAGCCAAATAACTAATAATTTAATAAAAAAAAATGAAAAATTTAACTACACTATTTTGCCTCTTTATTGGGGTTTCACTTTTTGCACAAGTTGCAAATATTACTTACGTAACCGTTCCTAGAGAAGAAGCAGATCAATTTTTGAAACTTCACGAAAAATTTTCAAATCTTTCTATTTCAGACGAAAGAACACTTCAAGGTGGTGGAGTATTTGCACATGCTTTTGCAGGAGATTATAGCTTTGCTCTTTACGATTTTTATGCCTCTGCAGAAGATTTAGTAAAGGATTCAGATTATGCCAACAAGGCACTACAAGCCAATATAGAAGCAATGAATCTTGACGAAGAAGGTCAGAAGCAAATGACTTCTGACTATAGAACATATACAAGGATGTATGCCGATAACCATTCCGACCAAGTACGTATTAGCGAAGGTCTTGAAGATTTAGTTTATGAGTCAGAAGAATTAGATTGGTCTACAAAAAAAGTTGTTGTAGTAAGTACATATGAAGTTAAATGGGGGAAAAACAAAGACTTTTTTGAAGGTATAACAAATGGAAGTTTAAAAAATCTAAAAGAAAGCGGTCATGCTGTAGCACATTATGCAAGCCGTCACCTTTATGGATCTGGCGCAGATTGGCATACCTATCAATTTTTTGAGACTTGGGCCGATTTTGCTGCTTTTGAACAGGCCAATATTAGTGTAGAAATGAATGAGGCTGGGAAAAAATTCTGGTCTGCTATTGAAGGACATGATGATGAAATATTAGTACTTATTGGAGGTCATGATCCAGAAACAAAGAAATTTGGACTGGCTAAATAGTAACATCTAATTTTAAAAAAAGCTTCAACATTGTTGAGGCTTTTTTTATTTTTGAGTAAAATTAAAATTCTATGAAATTGCTGAAAGAATTTAAAGACTTTGCAGTAAAACAGCAAGTGTATTTGAATAAAACTCTCCCAATGATTGAAAACCTAAGTCATTATTAGGATAAGGCGGATGGAAAAACCAAAAAGAAGATTCTTGGTTGCATCTTTACTGAAAAATTCGAAAATTTTGATTTCGAGAGTTGCAACAACATTTTCACTCCAGAGATTAAGTCTATTATGTTGGCAACCAATGTTTTAAAAAGTGGTAAAAATAAAAAAGAGGTCAAAAATGACCTCTTGTCTAATATGGCTCCCCCTATTATTCAAAGTTGCAGCACAATTTCTTCTATTGACGATCCACTCGCCTTGGACGATATCCGTTTCTCCTTCATTAAGAATATTAAGGTATCGTTTTAAACCTCCTTTAATTTTGAAGGAAGTGGATTGATGAAATCGTTGGTTTCTAATTTGTAGTTAACGGTCTTTAATCAAATATCATTCGGCTTAAATTGATGGCAAATTGTTAGAACCCATCATCAGTACTATGTGTTTTTCATTATCATAAAGCAAGGCACTGGAGACTTTTCCATTTTTCTTTGTAAGCTCCTTGAATTTAAGATTTTCAATATTGATGTTTGCTATCTCTGCCTGGTACATCAACCATTTACTATTTTTTATAGTATTGAGAGTAATTGAAGTTTTTGAACCGCAAGCAGCAACGATCAAAACTGGTTTGTTTAACAGAAAATTTCTTAAAACTTCTTGATAACGAGATAAAATCCATGACTTCCCTATAATATCTAACGCTTTACTTTTATTTCAATTTTTCGTTTAATGCTATTCTTTTGTTTTAAATTCAAAAAGTAACTTTCATAGTATTTATATGAAAAATGAGATATAGCAATTGTTATAATTATAACGGATAAATTTATAATAATAATATCAGATGTATTTTGAAAACCAAATTTAGAGATTACTTTTAAATAAATAAATCCTACTAATTGTATAATTATGGCATGATACATATAAATTCCATAGGATATTTTACCAAGATAATCCATCGTTTTATTCTGAAGAATTTTAATTGGTTTTATAGCTAATGCAGAAATTGAAAATCCAAATAATATGAAACTAAAAAGATTATAAAAAAAAAGGTTAAAGTTATTTTTGAATATTGTTGTTGTAAAATATATGATGAATATCAAAAGTATTGAAAATCTTATCTTTTTAATCTGGGTTTGAACAAAACTATGATTAAATAAAATGGAACATAAGCCTCCAAAAGAAAAGTAAAAAAATAACATATTATATTTTTTAAGAAAAACTAAATATTCTGAAAAATACATGAAAAAATAAATGGACGTAAAAACGCTTAAAAATAATACTATTCTTTTTAATGGTAGTAATAGAAATAAAGGGGCGATAAATAAATAGAATTGCTCTTCAATACCAATGGACCATAAAATTTCTAATATCCCTCCAGGCGAGTAAGTACTAAATATGTTTGGGAAAAAAGTTATTGATAAAAATATTCCAGTTAACAAATCATAATTATTTTTAAACTCAAAACCAAAGAGAGGTAAAATAAGGTGATAGTATATAAAACCAAAAGTTAAGACTAAATAATACAAAGGGAAAATCCGTAATAGTCGTCTTAGATAAAAACTTTTTAGGTTAATTGAATTTGTATGTGTTTTTTCTATAAACAGCTGCTTAATAATTAAAAAACCACTTAATGAAAAAAACATATATACAGCTTCTGTCCCTTTATGAAAAATTGCTAAATCATTAAAAAAAGGAAATCCTCTGTTTTTACTAAATTGAGCAATATGAAATATAACTACTAATAAAGCCAAAATAAAACGAATTGGTGTTAGATTTGGGATGCGTTTTGATTCTATTAAACTGTTCATTTAGTTCTCGTTGTTAAATATTGCCTAACTCCTTATATGTGGAATAAATCTCTTATTTATAGGTCTATGTTTCCGGATAACAGGAGCTTTTGTTCTCGTTTATCACTTTATTTTAAATATAATGAAACTGAAGATAAATAAACTTTTTCAATCCTTTTTTGGACTGGTCTTATATTCACTGGGAGATCTTCTTTTAATCTTTGAGGGTGTTTGACCGAAGTCTTTTAATTAAAAAACGGCTACACTATAAAAGTATAACCGTTTTATCATTATATGTTGCTCCTCCTCTTGGGCTCGAACCAAGGACCCTCTGATTAACAGTCAGATGCTCTAACCAACTGAGCTATTGATTGTCAAGTAGTTACTCAATAATTATTGTTTAACTGTCTGACAACTGCCAAATGAAATTAAATTATCCAACGGTTCATACTGACCAAAAGCAAAAAGTATTCATCTCATTTATCATTAATCAAAAACGCTACAGGCTTTACAATGGAAAGCGAATTGGTTCAGAAACAAATCCCAATTCTTTTCCATTAAGTCAACGAGAAAATATCGGAAATCTATTAGCTGCTGAAATTTATAATTACCTGATTAATGGTGGACAATTATCAGCATACAGAACCAATAAAATAATAAGCGGAAGGATATCGGACAAGGAATACTTGCACAAAGCTTTAGACAACAAACTAAAAGGAGAATATTCAGACAAATACAAGTCTATGTTGAGGTTTGTTTATGATGGTTTTGTGTCTTACTTAACAGATGAAAACATCACTTCTAACGATGTTAAATCTTATCTTAATCAATATGCTTTAGGCGTGTCGTATAACACCATTAAAAGACATCTAAGTGTGCTTATAAATGAAGCAAGAAACATAGGAATGAATAGCAATCCTATGGAGGGGGTCAAAGCAAAGAAAACTAAGGCTAAACTGCATAAGCCTTACAATGATATTAGGCTCATACTTGACCAGATAAAGTTGTTTAATGATAACTTGTATTTATGTTGTCTTATGACCTATGGATGTCTACTAAGACCTCATCGTGAGATTAGAGAACTTACTTGGAATGATTTTAGTGATGACTTGAGCTATATTCATTTGTCTGGTAATAGAAATAAATCAGGCAAGAACAGAATAGTTCCTGTGCCTATTTACATAAGACAATTACTTATTAAAGGACAACCTCAACACAATATATTCACAGGCACTACAAGACCTTTAAATGAAGACTATTTTAAGACACTTTGGGGGCGTTTTAAGAGGGTTTCAAAACTGCTTGAACAAGACCAAACACTCTACTCTTTTAGACACTCTGGGGCTATAGAAATCTTTAAGAGAACAGGCTCAATTACCAAGCTACAGAAAGCTATGGGACATTCGTCTATAAATGTATCTCTAACCTATTTAAGAGGTTTAGAAATAGCAGAACTGAAAGAAGAGGATATGCCAATATTATAATTTTTATTATATTTAACTTAGGATTAACTGAAAATTTAGATAAATGAAACGTAAATTAATTATTACAACAATTGTTTTTATAGTATTATATGCAATTTTTGGAGGTGATTCCAACGACCAAAAAAAACCAACTCTAGTTTTTGAAATTGAGGAGAAACAAAAGGAATTTGTCACATTAATTGACTCAATGAGGACGCTTTACTTGGGTGAAGAAAATCAATTGAAATTAACTAATATCAGAAAACAAAGAAAAGAAGAATTAAAAAAATTATTTAAGAACCGAAATGTAAGTAATTGGAAAGGGAAAATAACGTCCTTAACTACTGGATCTGACCAAAAAGCTTATGTTGAAATAAAATTATACGGTTCAAGAAATATCACAATTGAAAACAACAGTTTGTTAGGTGAAGGTATTGCCGGTAACACCGAGACTTATAATAACTTAGCAGAACTCAAAGTTGGAGATTTTGTTAATTTTTCTGGTAGATTTATGTACGACTCTTTAGAAAACAAAGACTATCTTGACGAATGGTCTTCAACTGAGTATGGGAGTATGGAAGAACCAGAATTTAGGTTTATTTTTAAGTCAATTAACAAATATAGTCCAATAGAGAAATCTGATGATAGTGATTAAGCAATACACCAGGTTTTTTAAATAGCAGAACTGAAAGAGGTAGAAATGCCTATGGTTTAGGTAAATTTATTTACATTTTCCTAAATTAAAATCGCTTTTATTTTCTGGATGAGGCTCTAAGTAAACCTTCCAAACATATGGGGGCGTTTTAAGAGGGTTTCTAAACTGCTTGAACAAAACCAAACACTATACTCTTTTAGACACACAGGGGCTGTAGAAATATTCAAGCGTACAGGTTCAATTACCAAGCTATGGGGCATTCATCTATAAATGTATCTCTTACTTATTTACGTGGCTTAGAAATAGCAGAATTGAAAGAAGAAGATATGCCTATGGTTTAGTCTCCCAAAATTAATGAGGCTACAATCATAGAAACGATAATGAAGGCTGTAACAATAAGAAAGATTTTAGTTTTCTTTTTATTTTTTTCACTCCCAGCATTATCTAGGTTTGGTGTGCCGCCAGTTCCATAAATATACATATGGTATCAAATTGGTTTATATTTCAAATATAATCAATGTAAGTCTAACCTATTTAAGAGGTTTAGAAATAGCTGAATTGAAAGAGGAAGATATGCCTATGGTTTAATCACAACCAGAGCTTAACCTAACCAAACTATATCCAGGTGTTTCAAAATATGCTTCTCCACCATTACATTCAAAAGAAATAGGAGTTACTAATTCACTGCCAAAATGTAAATCAACAGTCAGAACATTATTATCAAATGTGTAAGGATTGGTTGTTGGTAAATGATTTTCATCGCTTGCTTCAAAAGATTCATATAGAGATTCACAGTCATCAGAAAGCTCAGAAGTACAGTAATAAGTATACCTTATTCCATTTTCAAATAGGTACATAGTGTTTGAAATGCCTTGTTCCCCTATTCCAGGAGTATCAGATGGAAACACCCATTTACCCTCCATCGTATAAGCTGGTAGTGTGTCATCATCTGAATCATCACTACTACAAGCGAAGATGAGAAAGGCTGTGAGTAAGAAGAGTGTTTTTTTCATAATTAAATTGGATTATGCTGTAAACTTACGAAATATAAACTTAACCTATTTAAGGGGCTTAGAAATAGCAGAATTGAAAGAAGAAGATATGCCTATGGTTTAGTCTCCCAAAATTAATGAGGCTACAATCATAGAAACGATAATGAAGGCTGTAACAATAAGAAAGATTTTAGTTTTCTTTTTATTTTTTTCACTCCCAGCATTATCTAGGTTTGGTGTGCCGCCAGTTCCATAAATATACATATGGTATCAAATTGGTTTATATTTCAAATATAATCAATGTAAGTCTAACCTATTTAAGAGGATTAGAAATAGCAGAACTAAAAGAGGAATATATGCCTATGGTTTAATAAGGATACTCACCGTCCCAATTTCCAGAAGGATAATACCTTGCAACTACATAAACATTGCCCAATTTAGATATTGAATAAGCAATCCCAATTTGGGTTGTGCTGTGCCAAATCATTTGCGTGTAGTGTCCTACTTTACTAAAAATATTTTTATTGTCACCAATTTTTGCATACACATAATCTTTTTTTTCTGAAAGCCAGCTAAAAGAAGCTTCTGATAAATAGTCCTTTAAGTTAAAGTCTCCCTCTAATTTAAAAAGATTCTCGCCTTGATTTAATTTATCTAACTGATTACTATGTCTAAATTTCTCTTTTTTTGCTAAGTAATCTGCATATTTTTGAGCATCTCTTTCTAGCTTATTTGACCATTCTAAACCATTCAGCCCCAAAGAAGCTCTTTCCAAATTATGAATTTCTAACGCCTTTTCGTTGTCAGTTCTTTGCCCAAAAGAGTAAAAAGAGAAAATTAAGGCGCAGAGTAAGAGATGTTTTTTCATTATTACAACTATTTATAAAATCTTTATTTCTTATTTTATATTTAGTTCATTTAATAGACTTTGCGGATATGTAGCCTTGAATACTTCTTCAAAATTATTTTCGTAATCCTTTTCTTTTGCCTTGATAATGTATTTCCTTGCGTTTTCTTTGTCACCCATATAGTAATATATTAACCCAACTTGTCCATAACCATCACCAATAAAATTCGGTGGATTATTTTTGTATAGTTTAAGAGCAATTAAAGCGTTTTCAAGTGCTAAATCTAGTTGTTTAGTTCTTTGGTAAATACCAGAAATCCCATAGTACCCCTCAGGGCTATCAGGTTGTAATTTTATCAATTTTTTATATTCTGAAATTGAATTATCCCATTCCTTTTTTTGTGAATATGCAATAGCTAAATTTTGTATAGCTGATACTCCGCTGGGGAAAATTTTAATGGAAATTTTATAAACCTCAATGGCAAGATCAATTTCTCCAAGCATTCTATAAGCTTTACCCAAATTATCATACGCCTGGACAAATGAAGCATCATAGTTTATAGATTTAATAAGATGGTCAATTGCAACTTTCAACTGTTTATTATGTTCTTCTTTTTTAAATTTATTCAAACCATAAACAATTTCTGTACCCTTATTATATTCGCTTATAGCATTTGAGTCTAATTCACTAGCACTTGGATAACCATTTAAAATATCTACTGAAGTAGGTGTTTCGACTGTTAAGATACCATCAGAGCTATATATCCCAGTTTGGGAAAATGATAATTCAAACAAAAATAAAAGGGGGAAAATTAATATCGCACTTAAGAAGTTCTTCATGAAGATTATTTTTTAGTTACCAAATTCATTTACTGATCCATCTTTATGCTTTCCGATGCCCAGATATGCAGCTCTTTTAAAATCTATACAAGCGCCTTCAAAATTCACTGTTTTTTATTGTATATAGCTACAGAGCAAATCCGATTATAGAAATTATAATTGAAATCCACATCAAAGATTTACTGAAAGTGACTTTTGAAGTAGCCTCTAGTATCATCGATATTACATAGGAAATAACAAATACAGTTATTGCAGAGCCAATTAATGCTGGAACTCCTCGGCCTTCTGCGTACGAAAAACCAAAGCATAAACATGCAATAAGAGTAATTAGATAGTATAATAGATTTAAATTTTTCATTTTTTCATTTTTTAGGTTGATTATTATCTTTTAATTTTTTAAATCTTAGTAGGTTTGCCCATAACTACAAGCGAAGATGAATAAAGCGGAGAGTAAGAGTAGTTTTTTCATTTTATAATACTTTTTTATAGGTATAAACTGTACCATCATATTCATAATTCATAGTATTATCATCAACTATATTAATTGTGTAAATGTCTGTATAACCAACATTATAATTTAATTGGTACTCATTGCCAGAATTAGTCCAAGTCCCTATTAAAATTTCTTCAGAACAGCCTGGATTACCAGCACTTATAAAATCATAATAATCTCTAAATGTACCATCAGAATTAAATTCAATAAACAGTCCATCACAATAGCATTGACTGTCATAATATACAGTATCATTAACAGTAGAGCCACATAAAGTAACTCCTAGAGCAGAATAAAAGTTCCAGTATCCGATAATTGAAGAATTATTGTTGTCATTATTACTGTTTGAACTATCATCACTACTACAAGCGAAGATTAATAAAGCGGAGAGTAAGAGTAATTTTTTCATAATAAGTTAGTTTACTCAAATATAAGAAATGTAAGTTTAACTTATTTACGAGGTTTAGAAATAGTTGAACTTAAAGAAGAGGATATGCCTATGGTTTAGGATGCCGCTGAGACTAAAAGAAGACAACAAATCAAAAAATAAATACCGCTTAATTTATCCTTTCTAAGTTTGGAGATAGCAATTCCAATTAACAATGAAAATAGAATAAATGGAACTGAATAAGCAAAAGCAAAAATATATTCGATATCTTCTTTAATTGAATTAAAAAAAACACAATAGATAATTCCTAAAAAATATCCAATTACTGAAACATACTTTTTTTTAAATGGGATTATCATAAAGTAAATATTTGTATGATTACTAAGACACCAATAATACATAAATGAACTTTAGGGTTGTAATTATTGAAGATTAGTTTATAAATCCAATTTAATAAAGAGCTCCTTTGAAAGGAACTGCTATAATAGCTTTCCCTGATAAAGAAGGGTATGTTCAATGGCAGAAGACAGCTGACATATTAAATGATAAAGGCTTTGAGATAGAAGTATCTAAATTACTTGAAAATAAGGAGTATGACGATGGCTGGGATTTAGTAGATGTACTTAACTATGAGAGTGAAAAATAATACAAGCACAGAGGTAAAAGGTAACCTCTACACGAAGTTTATATAACCCAAACAAAAATACTATTTAAGATTACACAACCCCTTTATTTACAGCAAGTTAACTCCTTTATTGTAGGGATAATGGCAGCTAATAAGTTTTTTAGCCACTTAGGTTTTAGGTAATACCCTGTTCTGTGATGATAACCCTTATATGGAAAGTAATGTTTTTAAGACATGGGTGTGAGCTATTAGTATGGATTAGCAGGTCTGATTTTTTTGGCTTTTAACTGTCATATGACTGCCAAAAAGAGGCTATTTAAGCTCTTTTTTAGTACATTTGAGTAAGTAACTTATTGGCACAAAAAAAAGCCCTACATCTCTGTAAAGCTTTTGCTCCTCCTCTTGGGCTCGAACCAAGGACCCTCTGATTAACAGTCAGATGCTCTAACCAACTGAGCTAAGGAGGACTGTTTTTCGCTTGCGCGAGCGCAAATATATAGCATTTTTTAGTTTACACAAATAGAAAACTAAAAATAATTATCCGAATATCGCCTTAAATATATCATTCCCGTTGGCAAACAACACCAAGGCGATTAAGATAAAAAATCCAGCCGTCTGGGCATACTCCATAAACTTATCGCCTGGCTTACGCCCAGTAACCATTTCATATAGCAAAAACATGACATGACCTCCATCGAGTGCAGGGATAGGCAATAAATTTAAAACCCCCAACATAATGGATAAAAAGGCAGTAATATTCCAAAAGGTCTCCCAACTCCATGTATCTGGAAAAATGTCAAAAATCGCTTTAAAACCCCCAACCCCTTTGTAGGCGCCTGTGCTTGGTGAAAAAATAAGTTTCAACTGCATCCAATACGACGAAATTTGAGATACAAAGCGATCCAAACCAACGCCTATACTTTCTCCAAAACCATATTTTTTTTGTATGATATCAAAATACCCTGCAGAGTCGTAAGCTTTCATTGATTTAACAGGAACTATTCCAAATGTCCCTTCGTCTGAAACAAGAAGTTCACGAGATATTAAAACGCCGTTGCGCTCCAACTCTGCACTTACATTTTGATTTTTATAATTTTCTAGTAATGGCACAAACTCATCAAAAAATTCTGCTTTTTGTCCATCAATCGTTTTTAAAACATCGCCTTTTTGAAGATCTGCACCAACATTAATTGAATTGTCTAGAAATGAGCTAAAAATAAAAGGTTCTCTTAAATCTACAAGCCCTTTTGATTTACTAGCGCTTAATTGCCCTAAAAAATCGACTGGAAAATCAATGGTTTGCTGAGAACTGTTACGCTCAATCGTCATGGTTTGAGTCTCCAAAATATATTTTCGTATATCAGAAAAATATTCAATTTTATGATCATTTATAGCTAAGATTTTATCGCCATTCTCTAGCCCGATGTCTTGAAGAACATCATTGGAAATTGCATATCCCCCACGTATGCTGTTGGCGTTTATGTCTACAGAACCATAAACAAATGCCATCAAAATATAAATTACAGCAGCCAAAATAAAATTTACCGTCACACCACCTAACATAATGATTAAACGTTGCCAAGAGGGTTTGGATCGAAACTCCCAAGGTTGAGGTTCTTGCTGCATTTGCTCGGTGTCCATGCTTTCATCTATCATTCCAGCAATTTTGACGTAACCGCCCAAAGGTAACCACCCAATTCCATATACTGTCTCGCCTATTTTCTTTTTAAATAATGAATATTTTACATCAAAGAATAAGTAAAATTTTTCAACTCTAGTCTTGAATAATTTAGCAGGGATAAAATGCCCCAATTCATGCAAAACAATAAGAAAAGAAAGGCTTAATAAAAACTGAGAGATTTTGATTACAAATTCCATGGTTGTATGATATAATTAGGGGAACAAATGTAGCGGTTTTCGTGTTAGTAACAAAACCTTGTCAATATCACATTTTTGATAGGCTATAATTACATTTTACAGATTCTGTTGTACCTTTGTAATTGACTTAAAAAGTATGACTTCATTTCTTAAAAAATATAAGCTTTTTGTAACTACAATGGTAGTGCTATCGGCAATCATTATCACCACTTTTTACAACATATTGAAATCCAACAAAGTACTTCCAATATATCAGCCTGCACAAGTTAATTTTGAATTGGTAGACAGTACAATTCAACACAAAAAAAAGTATCATACCATTGCCAATTTTAAATTGATTAATCAAAATGGAGATACAATAACTCAAGAATTTTATAAAAATAAAATTTATGTGGCCGATTTCTTTTTTACAACCTGTCAAACCATTTGTCCCATTATGACAGACCATATGTATGAGATTCAAAAACAAACCATTTCTGATCCAGAAGTTTTGTTATTATCACATACGGTTACACCAGAAATTGATAGCGTTGCACAATTAAAACGCTACGCCAAAAAGAAATTGGTAAATTCGAGCAAATGGAATTTGGTTACTGGCGATAAAAAGCAAATTTATAGTCTTGCAAGAACGTCCTATTTGGCTGTAAAAACCAATGGGGATGGCGGCCCTTATGACATGATCCACACAGAAAATTTTATGCTTATTGACAAAAAAAAACAAATACGAGGATTTTATGATGGCACCGATCCAAAGGCCATCAAAAAACTTTTAGATGATATAAAAGTGTTAAAAGCAAGCTACAATAACTAATCTTTTTTTACTTTTGCTTCTTTAAAACGAATCTAAATAAGCATGAGCACAACCATTGCCGATTTAAAAAAAGGTGAACAAGGAATTATTACTGATAGTTCTTCAAAAGACATCCCTCTTAAACTTTTGGAGATGGGTTGCTTGCCCGGTAATAAGGTAAAACTTCTTCAGCTGGCGCCATTTTCAGATCCTATGTACCTCAATATAAATGACAGCTATTTGGCCATTCGTAAAGAAACTGCAGCACTAATAATTATAGAAAAAACCAATGAGTAAACAATTAAATGTTGCACTTATTGGAAATCCAAATACAGGAAAAACTTCTGTATTCAATGCCCTCACTGGACTGAATCAAAAAGTGGGAAATTACCCTGGAATTACTGTCGATAAAAAACAGGGAGTTTGCAGATTGTCAAGAGGCGTTAAAGCACATGTTTTGGATCTTCCTGGAACCTACAGCTTAAATGCTTCTTCATTGGATGAAAATGTGGTAATTGAATTATTACTCAACAAAAATGACAAAGATTACCCCGATGTCGCAGTAATTGTAAGTGATGTAGAAAATTTAAAACGAAATCTCCTCCTTTTTACACAAGTAAAAGATTTGAAAATTCCAACCATACTCGTTATCAATATGAGTGATGTTATGGGTCGAAAAGGTATATCTTTAGATATTGAAGTTTTAGAAAAACAATTGCACACCAAAATTGCTTTGGTTAGTACTCGAAAAAATACAGGGATAAAAGAATTAAAAATACTCATCGAAAACTACAAGAGTTTACCTACACAACAATGTTTAGACGCCTCCACTATTGATCCTGTTTATTTTGAGCGCCTAAAAATAGCATTCCCAAATCAAGATTTATACAAACTTTGGCTAGTCATTACTCAAGATGTAAATTTTGGCAAAATCACCCGACAAGAACCTGATGTTTCGAAGTTTAAAACAAAATCATTTTCAGAACTTAAAAGACTCCAACAAAAAGAAGCCATTAAGCGGTATCAATTCATAAATAATGTTCTTAAGGAAGGGCAAAATATTGACCGTTCAAAAGCACGTGATTTAAGAAGTAAATTCGACAGAGTTTTGACACACAAAATATGGGGATATGTCATTTTCTTTGTCATATTACTTACCATTTTTCAAGCCATTTATGATTGGGCAACCATCCCCATGGATTTGATTGATACTACCTTTGCAGGACTTGCAGAATGGATTAAAAATACTTTTCCAAACGGAGGAAAAGTTACCGATTTGTTTGCAGAAGGAATTGTATCGGGAATTGGTGGCATTGTGATTTTTATCCCACAAATTGCCTTTTTATTTCTATTCATTTCCATTTTAGAAGAAAGTGGATATATGAGTCGTGTTGTCTTTTTGATGGATCGTATTATGCGTCGATTTGGATTGAGTGGAAAGAGCTTGGTCCCATTAATTTCTGGAACAGCTTGTGCAATACCTGCTGTTATGGCCACCAGAAATATTGAAAACTGGAAAGAACGCCTTATTACCATTTTGGTTACACCATTTACAACCTGTTCTGCACGACTCCCAGTGTACCTTATAATTATTGCCTTGGTTATCCCAGAAGGCTATATTTTTGGGTTAAGCTACCAAGCATTAACCCTTATGTTGTTGTATCTTATTGGGTTTGGAATGGCTGTATTTTCAGCATATGTTTTAGACAGGATTATGAAAACAAATCGTAAAACCTTCTTTGTGGTAGAAATGCCAAACTATAAACTACCTCTGTTGAAAAATGTCCTCATTACAGTATTTGAAAAAACTAAAACTTTTGTTTTTGAGGCAGGTAAAATTATTTTGGCTATTTCTATAATTTTGTGGGTTTTAGCATCTTATGGACCTGGTCAACAATTTAAAAATGCCGAATCAATTGTAGCAAAAGAGTATGTCTACAGTTCAGAAACTGAATTAGAGGATAAAGTTGCTGCATACCGCTTGGAGCACTCATATATTGGAATTATTGGAAAAACAATTGAACCTGTTATTAAGCCTCTTGGTTACGATTGGAAAATTGGGATTGGGCTTGTTGCATCTTTTGCTGCAAGAGAAGTGTTTGTTGGGACTTTGGCCACCATTTATAGTGTTGGTAGCGCCAACGAAAATGAAAGTATTGATACCATAAAAACAAAAATGTCTAATGAAACCTACGCCGATGGTAGCAAGGTATTTACATTTGCTTCTGGTATTTCACTACTCCTTTTTTATGCTTTTGCCATGCAGTGCATGAGTACCTTAGCGATTGTGAAAAGAGAAACAAAGAGTTGGAAATGGCCAATTTTACAACTCATTGGCATGAGTACAATTGCTTATATTTGTGGACTTATTGCCTTTCAAATTTTAAAATAATATTTTGAATACAATTGTCGAAACAATTATTATTAGTGTATTAGTCTTATGTGCTTTTTTCTTTCTTTTTCGAAAGAAAATAAGCTCCAAAAATCATGATAAAAATTGTGGAGGCGGTAACTGTAAGTGCTAGCCCAAGGCCACATCGAGTGTCATCATTACAATAAAACCTCCAATAAATCCAAGAGTAGCAACATCAGTATATTTATCACGTTGCGTTTCAGGAATCACCTCCTCTACTACTACAAATATCATTGCACCGGCAGCGAAAGCCAAAGCATAAGGTAAAATAGGAGTAAAAAATGTAACGGCCAATGCACCAACTACAGCTGCAATGGGCTCCACAATAGCTGATAATTGACCATACCAAAAACTTTTAAAACGACTAACACCTTGCCGTCTAAGTGGCATGGATACTGCAATCCCCTCAGGAAAATTTTGAATGCCAATACCCAAAGCTAATGCGACTGCGCCACCAATTGTAGCTTCAGGAATTCCTGCAGCAACTCCACCAAATAAAACCCCAACAGCCAACCCCTCTGGAATATTGTGCATGGTAATGGCCAAAACCAAAAGCGTTGTTCTATGCCATGGCGATTTAACGCCCTCTTTTTCACTTTCTTTAAAATTGATATGTAAATGGGGAAGTACTTTATCCAAGCCAAACAAAAATAGAGCTCCGAGACCAAACCCTACAGCTGCTGGAATAACTTTTATAAACCCCTCTCCTGGACTCATTTCTATTCCTGGCGCAAGCAAACTCCAAAAGCTCGCTGCTACCATAACACCTCCCGTAAATCCTAGCATGCCATCAAGTAATCCTCTTTTCATTTTTTTTAGAAAAAAAACAAGCGATGCCCCAAGTGCGGTTAAAATCCATGTAAAAAGAGAAGCATAAAATGCTGCTAAAACAGGATCTATTGATTCAAAATATTGAATAATTTCATCTAACATATTAATTGGTTTTTACAAATAAATTATGGGTTACTTCTTTCGAAATAAACAATTGTATTTTATTAATTTCTATAGTCATCGATTCGTCAAAAACTTCTTTTGAGATGACTATTATTTTTGTTCCTAAGGCGATGTTATGCTTATCCAAAAATTGTAAAAAATTTGATGATGAGTCCTTCACACCAATACAAATACAACTATTATTGGGTTCAATTTTGGATAATAATAACTTTTGAGTAGAGGGCATATTCCCGTTACAATCGGGAATTGGGTCACCATGAGGGTCTTTTGTTGGATACTCTAAAAATACATCCAATTGTTGAGTCAGCTTTTCCGATTTGATATGCTCCAATTGTTCTGCAACTTCATGAACCTCATCCCAAGAAAAATTTAGTTTTTTAACCAAAAATACTTCCCACAATCGGTGTTTTCTTATTACAGATACAGCAGCCAATCGCCCTTTTTCTGTCAAATGAACACCTTTATATTTTTGATAATTAACAAGACCTTTTTCTGAAAGTTTTTTTATCATGTCTGTTGCAGAAGAGGCTTTGGTATGCATTTTTTTGGCGATGGCATTCGTGCTTACAATCGCGTCATTGCGCATGGCCAAGTGATAAATTGCTTTTAAATAATTTTCTTCAGAAAAAGTTACCATTTATCTCTAAATTTATACAAATATAAATAAATTTTTAGTCATGTCTAAATTTATAATTATATTTGCAAAAACTAGTTGTTAATACGCCACTCTTTGGAGTTTTTTTATAAAATTTTTATTTAGATTTAATAAACATAAGTATGTTTGTGCTATAGTTTTAAATCCCAAACCATGAACAAAATATTATTTATTTTCCTTTTTTTTAGTGTCATAACAAATGCCACAAACACTTTTACTATTTCTGGCACTGTAACCAGCGAAAACGGAGATGGCATTCCTTATGCTAGCATTTATCTAAAGGGGACTTCAAAAGGCGTTATGACTGATATTGATGGAACTTTTGTAATCGAGAGTGTCCAAAAGGGAAGTTATTCTCTAATCGCTTCTATTACAGGGTACAAAGCTGTAAAAAAACAACTTATAGTTGACCAAAACATCACCATAAATATTTCTCTTGAGGAAATAGAGCTATTGAATGAGGTAGTCATTACAGGAACGCAAAAACCTGTAAAACGATTAGAAAGTCCCATTCCTGTAGAGGTTTATTCCGCTGCATTTTTGAAAAAAAACCCAGCACCAAACATCTTTGAAGCACTTCAAAACGTAAATGGTGTTCGCCCTCAAATAAATTGTAGTGTATGCAATACTGGTGACATCCACATCAACGGATTGGAAGGTCCCTATACGCTTGTGCTTATCGATGGTATGCCCATTGTAAGTGGCTTATCTTCTGTCTACGGGTTGTCTGGCATCCCAAGTTCTTTAATTGACCAAGTAGAGGTTGTGAAAGGCCCTGCGTCCAGTTTGTATGGTAGCGAAGCAGTAGGCGGCCTCATTAATGTGGTAACAAAACATCCTGACAACGCCCCGCTATTGTTTTTTGATTCTTTTGGAACAAATTGGGAAGAATACAATTTAAACTTGGGTCTAAAGGCAAAAGTGAATGACAAAACCAGCATGTTGTTAGGTGTTAATTATTACAACTATAGCAACCCTATTGACAACAACAACGATAACTTTACAGATGTCACCCTACAAGATCGAATATCAGTATTTCAAAAATGGGATTTTAAAAGAAGCCTGAACCGTGTATTTTCTTTAGCTGGACGATACTTTTACGAAGACCGTTGGGGCGGAGAATTACAATGGACGCCCAAAAATCGAGGTGGTGATGAAGTGTATGGAGAAAGTATTTATACCTCTCGTTTTGAAATTATTGGAAACTACCAGCTTCCTATTGATAAAAAAATGTTTGTTCAATTCTCCTATTCAGATCACGATCAAAATTCTGTTTATGGAGACACCGAATATCTTGCCCAACAACGAATTGGTTTTGGACAACTAACATGGGACCATTCTACTCAAAAAAACGATTGGCTTTTTGGACTCAGCATAAGATATAATTTCTATGATGACAATACATCAGTCACAAAGACTGCCGATGAAGTTTTTATCCCCTCGTTATTCATTCAAAACGAAATCACTTTAAGCAAAAAGCAGAAACTTCTTTTGGGTGGGCGATATGATTATGACAGCAGACATGGATCTATCTTCTCTCCGCGTGTGGCCTATAAATACTCCCCTACAAAAGACGATGTGTTTAGAATAAATGCGGGTACAGGTTTTAGAGTCGTCAACCTTTTTACAGAAGAGCACGCAGCACTTAATGGTGCTCGAGAGGTGGTTGTTCAAAATAAATTGAATCCTGAACAGTCTTACAACATCAATATCAACTATTTAAAAAAATTATACACCAAAAAAGGCCATATTTTAGGATGGGATATCTCTGCCTGGTACACCTATTTTACAAACGCTATCCTCCCCGATTATGACACCAACCCCAATCAAGTTATTTACGACAACTTAAATGGGTTGGCAACTAGTTTTGGCGCAAGTATTAATTTTGATGCAGTGCTCTCACAAAATTTTAAAGGGGGCGTTGGACTTACCTTGCAAGAAGTTTCTAAAAAGGAAAATGACGTAACAGAACAACAAATATTAACCGAAAAATTTTCTGGAACATGGTCTATTTCATATTTAAATATAAAAAACAATTTTAGTATCGATTATACAGGGAATATGTATGGCCCTATGAGGTTACCGGTGCTGAATACGCTAGACCCTAGAAAAGACAAGTCACCATTGTGGAGCATTCAAAACATACAGTTTACGTTCAAAGGGCTACAAAATATTGAATTATATACAGGAGTAAAGAATATATTGAATTGGACTCCAAACAGAGGAAACCCTTTTATAATCGCTAGAGCCAGTGATCCTTTTGACAAAAATGTTACTTTCGACAACAATGGAAATGCTGTTGCTACTCCAGACAATCCATATGGACTTACGTTTGATCCAACCTATATTTATGCACCTAACCAAGGAAGACGTTTGTTTTTTGGATTAAGGTACACAATTAGATAATTTTTATAAGCTTTTATTGAGATTAAAACCCCACCTCTTTTTGAAGCTGTTCATAAGCTTCTTGTACCTTTCTGAATTTTTCTTCAGCGCCTTTTTGATGCTCAGGCCCTAGATGTTGAACTTTGTCTGGATGATACTTTTTGGCCATTCGTCTATAGGCTTTTTTAATATCTTGCGGAGTTGCGCCTTTTTCGAGTTCTAGTATTTTATAAGCATTATTACTAGCGCTATAAAACATCGCTTTTATACTCTCATAATCTCTATGATTTATTCGAAGATAATTAGCAATACGCTCTATAACAAAAACTTCGCTCACAGCAACATGACCATCGGACTTTGCGATTCCAAACAAAAAATGAAGCAATTGCAAACGCGAAGCATGATCCATCATTTGCTGAATTTGTAAACAAACTTGACGTAGCGAAATATTGGACTGTTTGTTTATTTCTTTAAACAATCTAAAGGCATGATTGGCGCGGTCTTTACCGTACATTTGAACAAATTGATGGCGTACAAAATCCAATTCTCGTTGGTCTTGTTTACCATCCGCTTTGATCACTAATGATGACAAAATCAGCAAACTCACTTCAAAATCACCAGATTGTGTTGGCGCTTTTGATCTGGTATATGTTTTTGTTTTTGAAGACGAGCCATCTATTAAACTTCCCAAAGCTAATCCAATAATTGCCCCTATGGGACCACCAAAAGACCACCCTACAGAAGCTCCAATCCATTTTGCAAAACTCATAAATTAAATTAAAAATTCAACATTCAAACCTACGTAAATAAGTTTATTTTTTTAAATTGAATTTAACATTTATATCTCGTTTGAAGTCATACAATTTGAAATGCATTTATGTATCTTTGTGCTTTAATTATTAAAAATTAAATTTATGTATCCAGCTGAGTTAGTAAAACCCATGCGTGAACACCTTACGCAAGTAGGATTTGAAGAATTATATAGTGCTGAAGCCGTTGATAATGCTTTGGTAAAACCAGGGACAACACTTATTGTTGTCAATTCTGTATGTGGATGTGCTGCTGCCAATGCACGCCCAGGGGCTATACAAAGTTTGCAAAATGAAAAACGCCCAACACAAACTGTAACTGTTTTTGCTGGCGTTGATAAAGAAGCGGTAGACAAAGCCCGTGAACATATGATTCCTTTCCCTCCAAGCTCACCATGTATGGCATTGTTTAAAGATGGTGAATTGGTGCATATGCTCGAACGCCACCATATTGAAGGACGGCCTGCAGAACTGATTTCAGAAAATCTGATTAATGCTTATAACGAGTATTGTTAAATTAAAAATCAGTAACTACAAAATGCCAGTCTTTATCCCTTGAAGCATTTCCATTTGCGCCATTGTCCCCTTCATGTATTAAAACATCAAACGTGCTTGTGGTCTGGCTTGTTACATGAATATTGATATCATCTCTGTTGCTCCACATGTTTATTTCAAAACAGGTAAGCTGTATAATATAATGTGCCGTTGGCAATGCTTGATTCAAAGTAATTCTATATGTTCCAGTATTAAGTCTTTGAACTGTTGCTCCTTTAATCTTTAAAGCAGTTCCATTGGCAGCAACCTTTCCCATAGCTTTAATATGGTTGTTTTCTGTCAATGGTACCCATACACTTCCATTCCACAAATACGTCATAAGGTGAGTTGGATCTGTATTATCTATCCAAATGTCCCCTTTGAATGGCGCAGGAGTGGTTGGAGCGGATGTTGCGGTGGTAACTTTATTGTTAGCAATTTTAATTTTAGTGCCTTTATGATTAATAACCTCAACATCTTGGGCCACCATTATTAATGGTAGTAAAAAAGAAAAAATTAAAATCGCTTTTTTGAACATTAAATTATCTGATTTAGGTGGAATTATTTTACAAAGTGAACTTCAATAACATCATTTGCAAAGACCTGCCAATCATTAGGTACAGTTGTGTTTGGCACAAGCGTTACTGTTGATGCTGCAACTGTGTAATCTACATTGGCAACTAATTTGGCGCCATTTCTATACACCCAAACTTGAGAAAACTTGGGTAGTACTGGAGCTCCATTTAAAGCAAAAGTTGTTTGTCCAGCTGTTGTTGCTGTAAATTTCTCTTGTCCACTTTGCAAAAGGTCTGTTGCTAATAATTTTTTAGTAGCACCAGTAGCTTCGTCTCGTACCAAAAGTGTCCATCCGCTTCCAGTTCCATGGTCTGATTGGTCGGTCGCATTGGTTGAGGCTGCTAATTTTGTTGGATCAACGAGCTCTATACCATCTAGGGCAAAAGGTTTGCCGTTAACATCAATGTAAGTTGAGTCTGTTAGCACTCCTCCATGTAACAAACGGCCATTTGACGTAATAAACGGCCATCTGACGTAATATTCGGGAAAATTTGTTAGATAAAATTCAACAAATCTTCTATTTTTGACAACAATTGAATTTGAATTTTTGTCGATTTTAGACTAAACTTGTTGTGCTTTGCAATAAAAATGGTCTCAAAACCAAGCTTTTCGGCCTCCATAATGCGCTGGTCTACACGTTGTACAGGACGTATTTCGCCTGATAAACCTACTTCTGCTGCAAAACAAAAATTTTCTGTTATCGCATCGTCGTTATTTGAGGATAAAATTGCAGCAACAACGGCCAAATCTATAGCAGGATCATCTACAGTTATCCCCCCTGTAATGTTTAGAAAAACATCTTTTGCACCTAGCCGAAAACCTGCTCGTTTTTCCAATACTGCCAACAACATATTAAGGCGTTTGGCATTAAACCCTGTTGCACTTCGTTGAGGCGTTCCATAAACTGCAGAACTCACCAAAGCTTGTACTTCAACCAACAGCGGCCGCATGCCCTCTAATGTAACTGCAATAGCATTCCCAGAAAGTGAACTATCTTTCTTAGAAATTAAAATCTCCGAAGGGTTTTGAACTTCCCTAAGCCCGCTCCCTTGCATTTCATAAATTCCTAACTCGTGTGTAGATCCAAAACGGTTTTTGTGTGCTCGTAATATTCTAAAGACATGATTTCTATCGCCTTCAAATTGTAAAACGGTATCCACCATATGCTCTAAAATTTTTGGCCCAGCAATACTTCCATCTTTTGTAATATGACCAATGAGAATAACTGGTGTGGCGGTTTCTTTAGCAAATTTCATCAATTCAGAAGTGCATTGTTTTATTTGAGAAACACTACCGGCTGATGCTTCTATAAACTCGCTTTGTAGTGTTTGAATAGAATCTATGACTAAAATATCTGGCTCTAGACTTTCAATTTGCTTAAAAATATGTTGGGTTTTGGTTTCAGTTAAAATATAGCATTGTTCGCCATTTGGATGAATACGTTCTGCGCGGAGTTTGATTTGTTTCTGACTTTCTTCTCCAGAAACATATAAAGTCTTATAAGGTAATTTTAATGATAGCTGAAGCATAAGTGTGCTTTTCCCAATACCTGGCTCTCCTCCCAGTAGTATCAACGACCCAGGAACAATTCCTCCGCCCAAAACTCTATTGAGTTCATTGTCTGTGGTGTTTAGTCTTGGTGTTTTACTCGTATCAATTTCAGAAATTTTTAATGGTTTTGACACGCGTTCCTTAGAAAAAGAAGTCGAAGATTTCCAGTCACTTTTGTTTGGTTTTTGTACAACTTCCTCAACAATTGAATTCCACGATTTACATGACGTACATTGCCCCTGCCATTTCGCATATTGAGCGCCACAATTCTGACAAAAAAATGTTGTTTTTACCTTTGCCATTAGTACCCAAATTCTGCTTGTATTCGATCGGCTCTTTCCAATAAATCGTCTTTTGTAATGCCATCAATTTCTTGATAAATATAGGCTTCTCGATAGGTTTTCATGGCTTTTTTTGGATTCCCTGTAGCTTCATAGAAGCGCCCCATGTAATAATTGTGTAAAAGGGATTCTGGATAAGAGTCGCGTGCCAATTTTCCTAAATCCTTAAAATATTCAAAACGATCATTTTTATTAATGGCAGTAGCTATGGCTCGAAAATCATTGAGAAGGATTTGCTTTTCAATACCAAAAAGGGTTTTTATTTTTTCATATTTTTCGATTAAATAATCTACTGGAGATGTTTCCAATGTGAGAATATAATTTTTGTATTCAGAGCGTGAAATTGGTTGATAAATTAAAAAGATGTGTTGTAGGGCTTTTGGTAAAGAAATATTGACTAGCCCATAATGATCTGCCCCATCAAAATCATCAAACTCATAAAATAAATTATCAGATTCAATAGCCTCTAAATTAATGTTTAACTCAGAAATCTCTTTGCGTTGTTCTCTAAAATCTTCACTGGCAGTTGACATATAATAAAAAACAGGAGATTTTAAATCTTTTAATCGTTTTGTAAGGTTTGTATCCATATATGGCGACATGCTTGGGCTTAAAGCGATATAGGCCTGGAATAGTGGTGCTTTTCGAAAGCTAAAGAAATTAATGAAATTTGCAGATTTACCATGTCCTACTGCAACTTTAAAACCTCCAACTCGATAATTTTCTTCTAAAAATGGTACTAGCTCTGCACCTAAAAATTCATAAAATTTTGCCCCCTCTTGGGTGGGAAAAAAAGTAGCGTCGGAAACAAACAAATCATCGGACCTTGTCCCATCTTGATTAACCCCTACGACTATCGCTTCTGGCATATCATCCCAATAGGAAGTATAATCCACATTACCCGCTACAATTTCAAAGAGAAAATCGCCATCTAAAACTAATATTAATGGGTAAAACTTTTCAGCGTTTTCCTCATAGTTTCTTGGCAATTGTATCTTTAGTTCTCGAGATCCTAGCCGATCTGATTCGATGTATTCGTACTGAGTTTGTGCAAATAAAGATGTTGTGCAAAACATTGCAAAAAGGATTAATCGTCTCATTAAATTGGCATTAATTTGAACTGCCAAGTTAATGAAATCAGTTAAAAAAAAGAAGTTAAATAAAAGTTTGTTTTGCTTAGTGCTTTGGGTTGAATTTATTAAAAAAAGGCAATAATATTAGAGATACTCCCCCTAAAACAACAAGCATAATAGTTTGTGAAGTCCACATGATCCAACCAAAAGCAAGACTGGGAGCTTCGGCAACACCAAAAATTGAAAATGCAGCATAAATAGCTAGTGGATAGGCTCCTATACCACCGTTTGTAAGAGCAATACTAAACCCTGCTGCAATAAATCCTATTAGAACTGCTGAAAATGGGAGGTTTGAAATTGCATCAAGAGAAAATGTGGTCACATAAAACATCATTACATACATTACCCAAATAAAAATTGTGTGAGCAATAAATGACCATTTCTTTTTCATTTTAAAAATGCTTAAAGCGCCCTCCAGAAATCCCATAAAAAAGGCTTTTAATTTGAGTATAAGTGGATGTTCTCCTTTTTTGAACAACACATAAAGTCCAAAAAGGATTGTGACAAATAACATCAAAAACAACCATTGCTTTTTAAAGTTTACATCTGCAAACAGAAAGTTGTAAATAAAGTCAAATTCCAAGAAAAACGTTATAATAACAATCAAAAACATTACAAGAGCATCTGCTACACGTTCGGCGACAATAGTTCCAAAGCCTTTTTCGAAAGGAACTCCTTCATAATTTGTTAGAATTGTAGCCCGAGAGACCTCACCTGCGCGAGGTATTGTATAATTGATCAAATAGGCTGAAAACACGGCCATTAAACTATTTGGAAAACGTAAGGTATATCCCATGGGCTCTATCATAAACTTCCAACGATAGGCACGAGATATATGACTTAAAATACCCAGAAAAACACCTAAACCAATCCATAAATAATTGACATTTTTGAAATATACTATAAGTGTTTCAATGGGTGTTTTTTGCAGTGAATACCATACCAAAATGCCTCCTAACAAAAGTGGTAATACAGTTTTCAGGATGGACTTAACGAATGTATTCAATAGAATTATTTCAAAAGGTTTGTAGCTTCATCAGGAAAAACTAAGGAAGGTTTGAATGTTTTGGCTTCTTCTTGACTCATCATTGCATAAGTGATTAAAATCAGAACATCTCCAATATTTACTTTGTGGGCGGCAGCTCCATTAAGTGTAATTTCTCCAGATTTTCTTGGACCTGGTATAACATAAGTTTCTAAGCGTTCGCCATTGTTATTATTAACAACTTGAATTTTTTCACCCTGAACAATATTAGCGGCATCCATCAAATCTTCATCGATAGTGATACTTCCAATATAATTTAAGTCAGCGCCAGTAACTTTGACGCGGTGAATTTTTGATTTAACAACGTGTATTAGCATACTGCAAATGTAATTAATTTAATGCGATATTATCAATCAATCGAACCTCTCGAACATAGGCTGCTATAAAGGCGCGGTACTTCATTTTGTCTTGTTTTTGGCCCATTGGTTCAAGTGTCGATTCATTTGATATTTCAAAATATTCTAATGTTAAAATTGGATCGTTTTCAAACTGTCGAACAGCCCATTCTTTAATTTTAGTGGCATCTTCTGTGCCAAATTTTTCTTTAGAAGCTTTCAATATTCTAAAAATTTTGGTCACATGCACTTGTTCTTTTTCTGTTAGACGCACATTTCTTGAACTCATTGCCAAACCATTTTTTTCTCTTGCAATTGGACAGCCCACTATTTTTACTGGAAATTTTGTAAGCTCTACCAATTTTCTGATAATAGCCAATTGCTGAAAATCTTTCTCTCCAAAGTAAGCATTATTGGGCTGAACAATTTCAAATAAACGTTGGACAACCGTACCCACACCATCAAAATGACCTGGCCTAAATTTTCCTTCCATTTGATGTTCTAGGCCATCAAAATTAAAAGATTGTTTTGAAACAGTTTCTCCATAAATATCTTTTGATTCAGGAGCATAAACGACAATTTTGGATGATGATAATGTTTTGAGTTTTTCTAAATCTGCTTCTAAAGCTCTAGGGTAATGATCCAAATCGGAAGCATTATTAAATTGGGTTGGATTGACAAAAATACTAACTACAACACAGTCATTGTCTTTTAAAGCGCTTTGTATTAATGACAAATGCCCTTGATGCAAAGCACCCATAGTTGGCACAAAACCAAGACTAAAATGTTCTTCTCTAAATGGCGCTAACATAGTATTGAGCGCATGTTTTGTTGCAAAAACTTTCATTTTTTGAAAATTAACGGCTTGCAAACTTAAGCTATTAGCGTTAATCTGCATAAAATTTTGTACTTTTGCATGATTTTTGTTGATAATAACTAAGAAGAAGAATTTATGAAAGACAAGAGAATATTATACGTATCATCAGAAGTAATTCCCTATTTACCAGAAACAGAGATTTCTTCTATGTCCTTTGAAGCTCCAAGAATGGTAAACAAACAAGGGGGACAAATACGAATATTCATGCCACGCTATGGTAACATCAATGAACGCCGTCATCAACTTCATGAGGTGATTCGTTTGTCTGGAATTAATTTAGTTGTCAATGATTTAGATATGCCACTTATTATCAAAGTTGCATCAATCCCAAAAGAAAGAATTCAAGTTTATTTTATTGACAATGAAGAATACTTTAAAAGAAAAGCAACTTTTACAGATGAAGATGGAAAATTGTTTGAAGACAATGACGAGCGTGCCATTTTCTTCGCAAAGGGTGTCATTGAAACCGTGAAAAAACTCAATTGGGCACCAGATATCATACATGTTCATGGATGGATGGCATCATTATTACCCCTATATTTGAAAGAATATTACAAAGATGAACCCCTTTTTAGTGAAAGCAAAATTGTAACTTCTATATACGAGCAAAGCTTTGATGAAGAACTTAATAATGAATTAATTAACAAGATTAAGTTTGATGAAATTGAAGACAATCACCTTGAAAATTTAAATCCCCCAAATTATATCAACCTAATGAAAACTGCTATTGATTTTTCTGATGGACTTATCAAAGGTTCGAAGGATCTTCCTAAAGAACTAGAAACATATATTGATGGCTTTGAAAAGCCTGTTTTGGAGTACCAGTACCCTGAAGAATTTGCAGAAGCATACACCGATTTTTATACAACTAAAATTTTAAGTTAGTCCCAATATCCCAATATTTTATGAAACAAATGAAGCATAATTTATCAAAATTATTCACCCTGGGTTTAGTAACATCTCTTTTCTTTGCTTGCGAAAAAGAATTTTCTGAGATAGGTTCTGGAATTGTTGGTGACCCAAATATCGAAATAAAATACCAAGTTTATCCAACAAAAACTTACAATAAACGTATTGCACCGTTTCAATCAAATGGCCTTCCAAAAAACTTTTTAGGGTATTACAATGATCCTTTATTTGGGTCAACATCTGTTCATTTTCTGGCGCAACTTACACCAAAAAATTATAATGTAAGCTTTGGCGACAACCCTGTTCTAGATTCTGTCGTTTTGACAATTCCTTATTCCGTTAAAAAATCTGACGACATCTATACCATAGATTCGCTTTATGGCGAGCACCCTGTCAAGCTATCTATTTTTAAAAATAATTTTCTATTACGTGATTTTGATCCCAATAGCGACTTAGACGAAAGTCAACGCTATTTTTCGGACGGGAGTCTTTCTAGCACAGAACAACTCAATACTTCGGATATGGAAGGGAAACTACTTTATACCACGACTGAATTCTTTCCAAGTAATGAAGAAATTGTACTAACAGAAGAAAATGATGAGGGAGAAATGGAAACATCAGCAACGTTGACCCCAAGTCTTCGTATCAAGCTTGATGAAATAGCCTCATTACCTAACAATTTTTGGGAAGAATTGATTCTTGAAAGAGAAGATAGCGATGAGCTATCAAATAGTAATAATTTTTATAATCACTTTCGAGGGTTATACTTCAAAGTAGAGGCTGTAGATCCAAATAATGGCAACCTAATTCAATTAAATTTTGTGTCTAGCAATGCACATTTAAAATTACATTATAAATATGATAACACTGGATCAGATGGTGGAGTAACAACTAGAAACAGCACCTACGATATGGGATTTAACGGCAACCGCATTAGCATTTATGAAAACACCTTTGATACTAACATACTTCAATCTATTGCAAACGCCAATGAACAAGACGGCGATGAACACTTGTATTTGAAAGGCGGCGAAGGATCGATGGCTGTTGTAGAACTATTTTCAGAAGATGAAGATGGAAATGATTTTGATGATTTTATCACAGACTTTAGAGAAAATGATGGAGAAGAGACCACAATTAAGAGATTAATCAATGAAGCTTATTTAGAATTTTACATTGATGAATCAATCACAGGTACAGATGCAGATCATCCAAACCGTATATTTGTATATGATTTGAACAATAATGTTCCTCTTGTGGATTATTATTTAGACAATACAGTTAACACGGCAACATCTGATTCAAAATACACACATCTTGTTCCTGTAAGTTCTGAAACTGATGAACAAGGCGTTGAACACAAAAAATATAAAGTTCGTATTACGGGCCATCTTAATAACATTGTAACTAAAGATTCTACAAATGTAAGACTTGGGCTTTTGGTATCCTCTAATGTAGGTGCTGTAGATATGAAAGAACTTCAGCAATATGACCAAGATGTTAAGGGCATCCCATCTGGGAATATTCTTTCCCCAAAGAGTGTTGTAGTGCATGGTAGTAATTCCAGTGATGAACATAAAAAAGTGAAGCTTAAGGTGTATTATACCGAACCAACCAACTAAATATATGTGTGGAATTGTAGGATATATTGGTCACAGAGATGCTCACTCCATTATCATAAAAGGCCTTCAACGCCTTGAGTATAGAGGTTATGATAGCGCAGGAATAGCACTTTTTGATGGAAAAGACATCAACGTAACAAAAACCAAAGGAAAAGTAAGTGACCTTCAAGATAAAATAAATTCTGACCACAATACGGTTGGGAATATTGGCATTGGACACACACGCTGGGCAACACATGGTGTGCCAAATGATATTAACTCACACCCACATTATTCAAATTCAGGGGATCTCGTTATTATACACAATGGAATCATTGAAAATTATGCGTCCATTAAAAAAGAGTTGTCCAATAGAGGATATACATTTCAATCGGATACTGATACTGAAGTCTTAGTAAATCTCATTGAAGATGTTCAAAAAAATGGAAATTATAAACTTGGAAAAGCAGTTCAAATAGCTCTAAATCAGGTTATTGGCGCCTATGCTATTGCTGTTTTTGATGTCAAAAAGCCAAACGAAATTGTAGCTGCACGGCTAGGAAGTCCGCTAGCTGTTGGCGTAGGTGATGGGGAATTTTTTATTGCTAGTGACGCCTCACCATTTATTGAATATACAAACAATGCTATTTATTTAGAAGACGAAGAAATGGCTATTATTCGTATACATAAAGATACTAAAATTCGAAAAATAAAGGACGACAAACTTGTTGATCCATATATCCAGACCCTTAAACTTAATATTGAGCAAATAGAAAAGGGAGGATATGAGCATTTTATGCTTAAAGAAATTTTTGAACAACCTAGTGCGATAAAAGACACCTACAGAGGGCGATTGAATGTCAATAAAGGCATTATTAAGATGGCTGGCATAGAGGACAACTTAGAGAAATTTCTTAATGCTCAAAAAATCACTATTGTTGCTTGCGGTACTTCTTGGCATGCAGGATTGGTTGCCGAATATGTTTTTGAAAATTTAGCACGCATCCCTGTTGAAGTTGAATATGCTTCAGAATTCCGATACAGAAACCCTGTGATTTCTAACAAAGATATTGTTATTGCTATATCTCAATCTGGAGAAACAGCTGATACGCTTGCAGCTATAAAGCTGGCAAAAGAAAAAGGCGCATTTGTTTTTGGAGTTTGTAATGTGGTAGGATCCTCAATTTCAAGAGAAACACACGCAGGAGCATATACCCACGCAGGACCAGAAATTGGTGTTGCATCAACCAAAGCATTTACAACTCAAATCACTCTGCTTTCGCTAATTGCCCTAAGGCTTGCAAAAGCAAAAGGATCAATATCAAACTCTGATTTCAAGCGCTATTTGATAGAACTCGAAACGATTCCAGAAAAAGTTGAAGAAGTCTTAAAATCTGACACATTAAGTAAACAAATTGCGGATATTTATAAAGATGTATCAAACTTTTTATACTTAGGCCGAGGGTTTAATTTTCCAGTGGCTTTAGAAGGTGCTCTTAAACTAAAAGAAATCTCATACATTCATGCCGAAGGTTATCCTGCTGCAGAAATGAAACATGGCCCGATTGCATTAATTGACGAAAACATGCCAATCGTAGTGATTGCTACAAAATATGGGCATTACGAAAAAATTGTAAGTAACATTCAAGAAATTAAATCTAGAAAAGGAAAGATTATTGGTATTGTAACTAAAGGCGATACAGAAGTAAAAGCCATAGCCGACCATGTTATCGAAATTCCTGAAACTTCGGAGCTGTTATCACCACTTCTAACAACGATTCCGTTGCAACTACTGTCTTATTACATTGCAGTTTTGTTAAACAAAAACGTTGATCAGCCTAGAAACTTAGCGAAATCTGTGACGGTGGAGTAATTTGTGGAGGGTGAGAGGGGTGTTCAATTTATCCACACCCTCTTTAACTTCATGATTTTTTCTTACTTTTTTATCCCTAGAAAAACTCCAATTAACTTTTCAGTGATTTAGTATTAGAATTGATTCTATATAATTGATAGGTCTGAACCATATTCAATAGGTTGTTTACATCTAATTTAGAAGAAATATTCTGAAGTTGACCAGTAATATTGTCATTTAAGTAAGAAACCTCAAATTTAAGTTCATCAATAGAAGAGAGGATCTGGTCACTCATCATTTCAATTGTATTAGTCAAATTATCAATTTTTGAATTTAAATCAATCAAATTTTGATTTATTGAACTCAATGAATTAATAACATCATTTTGATATTGAGAATTAAAGATTCTAAGTTTATCAAACTTTTCATAAATCTCATAAAATCTAATTCTATCATTATAAATTATTGAACGAATCATTTCAATTAAACCAAAAATAATAGTGGAATTCAGTGAAATAAATTTGTTATGAGATTTTGTTATTTTTTCTATTTCTCTAAGGGTCAAAAATTCGTTCCCATTTACTTTTCTTTCAATATCCATACATAATCTAATGTTCATCGACCAGTAAGAATCAATATTTGATTCCACAAAGTTTATAATTTTAATGAAATCATGTATGAAGTTAGAATTAAATTCTTTTTCTTTTAATTCAATTTCTTTCTTTTTAGAATTTAATATTCCTTTTACTTCTGAAACATATTTTTTAAGTTCCCATTTCCAATCATTATCATCTAAAAACTCGTGAAGGTCATTAGTTTTTAATATTAAATCTTCTTTTCTAAATTTACTTAAGTCTGTCTTAAAGTCTTCAAGTGTTAATAGAAACTTAACCCAATTTCTATAAATTTCTTCTGTTTCCTTAAAAAACTTCGACTTTATACCTATATGTAATCCGTCTTTATATCCTCTTTCTTTTAATTTAATACCGGGTTTAGTAAGTAACCCTCCTTTATAAAACGGAAGAGAACTTAAAGATTTTACTTTTTCAAGTTCATATTTAAAAATATTATTGTTATCGATGTAAAAAACAAGATACCCAGTTACAGGATTAAATAAAAATCCATTTTTATCAGTATAATTCCCAAAATCATCACCGTGAATTGAAGGAAGATGATACTCACTAAACTCGTTTAAAATCACTCGATCTATAGTACTTAACCTTTTAGGATAAAAAAACTTCTTTTTAAAAATTGTATTAAAAACCTCAAGTTTTAAAAGATTAAAGAATACTTCATTAGATAAATCGTTTACACCGTTTTTAATAACATCAAGTTTGTACCCAAGAAGTCCATCTTTATATTTTTTTTGAAGTTCAAATTGTTCGTTGTCAAGTAATTCATAAAATTTACTTTTTTTATCAGTTATGTTTTCAATTGTAATTAATTTGAGGAAATCTTGTTTTTCTAATTCTACATTTTTTTTATCATCAATAATTAGATTCTTTTCTAATACTTTACCATTCTCTTTTTTTGATATTTTTTCATTATCAAATTCTTGATTATTATTTTCGTTTGTTGATTTATCATTCTCAAGATTTTTATTAATGTATTTTTTGAATAAATAAAACAATTCCTTTCCTCCTTCATTGTCCATTGAGGGAAAATCTCCAAACCATTCATCATCGAGAAAAAAACCTGATTTAGAAAATGTTTTTCCGTCTTTTAACTCTAAATCATTAACTTTTGATAATGGTACCTTCTTACCACTTTCTACAGAAATTAGAAAGTCTTCTCCTACCACAAACGAATGACTGAATTTAAAAATTATTTTATCCTTAAGTGGTTCAATAACTTCTCTTACTTTATCTTCAACATACCATTTATTATTAATGGATTTGAATGTTTTCTCTAAATCTAAAATAAACCTTCGTCCGAACACTCCCTTTTTACTAGAATGAATAGAAATAAAATTAGAGAAGTCTACCTGTTCACTTTCATTGTTTTTATCACTCCTCTTGATGTTTGTATGTTCATTAGAGGGATGTGTATGTTGTATATCTTCAGTAGTTTTTGATTTAATAATATCGTTTGTATTTTTTTTAATTATATCCTTAGGAATAATTTCACTCTCCTTCTTCTCATTGTCAACAAACTCTTTTTTTTCAGTAGTTTTTTTACCATCCTTATAGTGTGTTTCACTCTGTAATTGACCGTTTTCTGAATAAATTTTTTCTACTCCATTTTCTTTACCGTCTTTATATTGTGTTTCACAATATAAAAAATGTCTTCCATGATAATTTAAATACGATTTTTCCAGACCGTCTTTTTTACCCATCACATAATTTGTCTCATAAGATAACTTACCATTTTCATCATAAAACTTTCCTAATCCATGTTTTAAACCACCTTTATAAAATTGTTCCCATTTCCTTCCTTCACCTTCATCTTTTATTATGAAAAGACCATTTTTTTCAACTCCATCTTCATATTCTTTTTTTATTGGTTCAGATTCTGGGTCATAAATACTGGAAACTGTATTCATAATACCATCACAAATTTCTTTCGAAACACCTAATTCCTTGGACTTTTCATAAATTATTTTCTTTTCTTCTTCCCCAACCTTCCCTTTGTCATAATAATCGATGATGAAACGTTGAAGTTTAATTTCTTCTTGAGGTTGTGTACTTTCACCATAATCACTTTTTTTCAATATGGTTAATTTACCCTGATTTTGGTTTTCATTTGTATTATTTTTTGAATCTTTTTCATTGTTGACTTTAATCTCGTTTTGTGATGTTTCATCAATAGATTCCTCAGTGTTATTAGAATCCTTTTTATTGTCATTTTTCTTAAAAGTCATACTTTCAAGAATAATTTCACACTCATCTTCAGGAACACCCAATTCTTTTGACTTTCTGAAGATTACCTCTCTTTCTTTATCAGTAACAACACCATCCATTAAACACAGTTCGATGAATTTGATTAGTTGATCGTTCATAATTAACCTTTTATAATAGTAATATAGTTATAATTTACTTGACAACTTGGTTTTAATCCATCACCAACCTCATCATATTTATCATCCCATAGAGGTATTCCCCTCATCCAATTACATGAAGAATAACTTGATGGATTAAAATACATCTTAGTCCCCTCTTCAAAAGTTTTTGGTGTATGAGGGTGATTAAATTTATTAACCTCATTAATTATTTCGAACACTTTTGGAAAAAAAGAGTAAACCTCAATAGAATCTTCATTAATATCAATCCATAAATTGTAATACCACCTCAAAATAAATATAAGTATTTCTTTATCTTTTTTATCATACTTAATGGTAAGGTTTTCACCCTCTTTTATCTGATTGAAATACTTTTTGGAAAGATTATTGAATTCCTCAACTGATATATATGTTTTTTCCCTTCTCGATGAGATTTTTCTTTTTAATCCTTCTTTTGAATCCTTTATTAATCTATTGTAATTCATTTTTCTAAGTTAAGAAAAATCTTCCATTTTCTATAGGTTAAAAAATTGGGTTCGATATGAAAAAAGAGTAGATAAAGTTTTCTGAAAAAAGTTTGGTTTGGGTTCCATTAAAATACCCCCACCCCCTCTTAATCGTATTAGAATCTTAAAATTTTCGTACTTCCTAATTTCATCTTGTAATCCGAGTACAAATCCCCTTTTTTTCATCTTTTTTATCATAGAATCAACTGTTGTTCTACTTTTTCCAACCTCATAACCATTCTTTTGAAGATACTGATGAATCTTAGTGTATCCCCATCCATCTTGATGGAGTTCCCAAACCTTATCTCTGATTTCTTTTCGTTCAGGATAGGTTCTCGTATATTGGTGAACAGAAAATTTGGTTGAGGTGAGATTAAAGGTGAAAGTGAGATGAGGTATCCACCCTCCATAAATTAGAGTATCACGGTAGAATAGTAAAAAAACTACGCCAGGATTTCTTTATCAAATTGCTAAATCAGAAAAAATTGTTCAAAGTAATTGCAACTAATGTTATTATTAGCACTTAATTATACATAAAAATATGAAATATTAAATTTATTGTATATATTTATTTATTATTAAATAAACAAAACTCAGCAAACCAAAAATTATTACAAATGAAAACATTTTTTAAAATTTTTACCTTACTGTTTAGTGTGCTATCTTTTGCTCAGACAACCGTAACAGGAACTGTCAATGACGAAAGTGGATTGCCACTTCCTGGAGCAAATATTATTGTTGTAGGCACATCATCTGGAGCCATTTCAGATTTTGATGGAAAATTCACACTTAAAGTAAGTCAAAATCCACCATTCACAATTCAAGTGAGTAGTATTGGTTTTGAAACTTCAACACAAGAGATTACCTCTAACAATCAAGACATTACAGTTGCTTTAGTAGAAGGTAGTGTTTTAGACGAAGTTGTGATTTCTGCTTCAAGAACTCCAGAGCGAATTTTTGAATCTCCAGTAACCGTAGAACGTTTCGGGATTAAAGAAATCAAAAATACAGCATCAGCTGACTTCTATGGAGGACTTGAAAACCTTAAAGGTGTTGATGTGAATACTAACAGTTTAACGTTTCAATCTGTAAACACTAGAGGTTTTGCTACATTTGCAAACACACGCTTTATGCAGTTGGTAGATGGGATGGACAACTCAACACCAGCACTTAACTTCCCTATTGGGAACTTAGTGGGTATGATTGAGACAGATGTACAAAGTGTAGAATTGCTTCCAGGGGCATCTTCAGCACTTTACGGAGCAAATGCCTTTAATGGTATTTTATTTATGCGAAGTAAAAACCCTTTTGACCATGAAGGTATAAGTGTAAATCTTAAACGCGGTATGACTTCTCAAGAAGCTGCTGGCGACAATGCCTACACAGACCTTGGTATTAGAATGGCACATAAGTTTAGTGAAAAATTTGCGGCTAAGGTTAACTTTGGTTACTTAAAAGGAACGGATTGGGCAGCTACAAGTGAAGTTGATAGTGACATGATTGGTGGTACTCGTGCTACTAATCCAAACTACAACGGAATTAATGTCTACGGAGATGAGGTTTCCACAAATATCAAAGGCGTAGGTGAAATTTTAGAAAACACTATTGATCCTGTCACAGGACAACCTATTTTACCCGCAGGAGCAAGTGCACTTCTTCCTAGTGTAGATGTCAGTAGAACAGGATATAATGAAAGACACCTTACAAACTATAATGCAGAAAGTATTAAAGCAGATTGGGGATTATACTACCGCCCATTTGAAAATGATTTTGAAATATCTTACGTAGGAAAAGTAGGGACTGGTAATACCATTTATCAAGGAACAAACCGTTACAACATTAAAAACTTCTTCCAACAACAACATAAACTAGAATTGCGTAATGATAATTTCTTTGTCCGTGGATATGTTGTAAGTGATAATGCTGGAGACTCCTATGATATGGTCTTTACAGGAATTAACATCAACAGAGCATGGAAAGATGACAATACTTGGTTTGGAGAATACGCCGGAACTTATGTCCAACAATCACTAGGAGGTGCAACAAACGCCCAAGCGCATGCTGCTGCAAGAGCTGTTGCTGATACAGGGATGTTTATGCCTGGAACTCCAGAATATGATGCTGCATACAATAGAAGTGTAAATGATCCTGATTTATCTACAGGTTCTAAATTTCAAGACGAATCTAAGTATTATCATGGAGATTTTAATTATAACTTTAGTCATCTGTTAGATATTGCAGATATCCAAGTTGGTGGGTCCTATAGACAATACCGTTTAAATTCTTCTGGAACAATTTACACGGACTACGATGGTGCTATTGACTACTCAGAATATGGGGTGTATACTCAAGTACAAAAAGAATTAGAGCTATCATCTGAATTAGAGTTAAAATTGACGGGGTCTGTACGTTATGACAAGTCCGAATTTTTTGATGGCTTCTTTTCGCCACGTTTATCTGCTGGTTTGACCATCAATAGGGATCATAACATTAGAGCATCTGTTCAGACTGGGTTTAGAAACCCAACCACACAAGATTTATTTATTGGATTAGATGCTGGACGTGCTATTTTGGTAGGTTCTGCGCCATCAAACCTAGACCGTTGGACGAGAGATTATGATGTTTCTGCGACAGGTCAAGCGCTCGGTCAAGGTTCATCAATCACACAAACAGGTGCTGCGGCGTATAATAACTCATACACCCTTTCATCAGTTGAAGCCTTTGGAGCAACTAGTAATCCTAATGCCTTGCAAATAGGAAATCCAAATGTGGTAAAACCAGAGCAAGTAACATCTATTGAAGTGGGTTACCGTGGTAAATTTGGAAAAACCATTATCGATTTCAGTGCATACCACAACACTTATGAAGACTTTATTTCTCAGGAAGTTGTTTTGGCTCCATTTTATGGAAATGTTTCTGATAACACAGTAGTTTCTAGTGGACTTACTCTTTCTCAGTTAGCAATTGCTAGCGGTGACTACCAAGCGTATAGCACCTACACTAATTCTAAAGCGCCTGTTAAATCGTATGGTGCATCTTTAGGTGTTTCAACCAAAGTTTTTGGAAATTATGATTTAGGAGGTAGTTATACTTATGCTAAATTAGATTTTGACCGTGATACCTATCCTGATTTTACAACAAACTTCAACACACCAGAACATAAGATTAAAGCTTCTTTTGGTAATACAGAAGTTGTTAAAAACCTTGGATTTAATATTGCTTACCGATACAGCGATGATTTTTACTGGGAAGCAACATTTGGAAACGGAATCGTACCAGAATATCATGTGCTTGATGCACAGGTAAGCTTAAAAGTGCCAAGCTTTAAATCTACATTTAAAGCAGGAGCAACAAATCTTTTAGGTGATGAATACTTTACGGCGTTTGGTACAGGATTTATTGGATCAATGTACTACATAGGATGGACAATTAATAACTTATAAAATTAACACAATGAAAAACTTAAAATATATATTTTTCTCGTTTCTACTTCTAGGACTTTGGTCTTGTAATGAGGTGGAAGATGTTTTAGAGGATAATGGTGTGTCAACACCCGAAGATCTCCCAGCGCTAAGTGCTGGATCTGCAGATTTCTCAAATTATGTGGCGATTGGAAATTCGCTTACAATTGGGGTAACCGATAATGGCGTTTTTAGAGCAACTCAAACAAATTCTTATCCAAACATTTTGGCTGGTCAGTTTTCAGCAGTAGGTGGTGGCGAATTTGTGCAAGCGATGACCGCTGATAATTTTGGAGGTTTATCTTTGGGTCCTGACAATGGTATACCAGTTATTGAAGGAGGAACTAGAATTGTTGACCCTAGATTAGTATTTAATGGCTCTGGCCCCGCAGGATTAGAAAGTGTTATTGGCCCAGTAACTGTTGGAACGAATTTACTAGACAATCCAACTGGACCATTTAACAACTTAGGGGTTCCTGGTGCAAGAAGTTTTCATTTACGTGCAAATGGATATGGGAATATAGCCAATCTTCCATCAGCAGCTAACCCATATGCAGTCCGATTAACAGGATCAACACCTGATGCATCAATAATGGAATTGGCTTTAGCACAATCGCCCACATTTGTGAGTTTATGGATTGGGGCCAACGATGTATTGAGCTATGCAACTTCAGGTGGGTCTAACGGAGCACTAACACCGCAGGCAACTTTTGATGCATCAATGGATGCTATAGCTGGTGATCTTGAAACAATTGATGCTCAAGGCGTGATGGCTAATATTCCGTACGTGACTGATATTCCATTCTTTACTACTGTGCCATATAACCCACTAGATCCCTCAAACCCCGACCTCGCTAATCAAATACCACTTTTAAACACAATCTATGGTGCTATAGGCGATGTATACGATTATTTAGGGGCAACAACTGGGCAAGATTTTTCTGAAAGAAAAATTTCATTCTCTCTTGAGGAAACAAATGCTGTTGTAATAAAAGACGAAAGCTTGGTTGATTTGTCCGCTCAAATTACAGCGGTATTAGAAGCAAATCCAGACTTCCCAGCATTCATTGCTCAATTTGGCTTAGACGCGACAGCGGCACCGCTAGTTGCAGGATTGCTCGGAAACACCTATGGACAAGCTAGACAGGCTACAGAGGAAGATTTGGTTGTGTTACTAGCTGCTGGAGTTATTGCGACAGTTGATACTGATAATGTTGCAACTCTAATGGGTCAGGGGCTATCCCAAGGATTGGCTGGTCAGTTTTCAGCAATGGGTGTTACATTACCGCTCTCTGACAATTGGGTTCTAACAAAAATAGAAGTTGATGAAATCAAAGATGCTACAGATTTGATCAATGGAAAAATTTCAACAATGGCCACTGAGTTAGGGTATGCCCACTTTGATGCTAACAATATGTTCCAGCAGATTTTCAGTGGAGACGTTACTTATAACGGCTTTAGTCCAAATGCAAGTTTGGTCTTTGGCGGAATGATTAGTTTAGATGGTGTTCACCCAACTTCTAGAGGATATGCGGTAATCGCTAACGAATTCATGAAAGCTATTGACGAAACCTATGGGTCAAATTTTGAAGCTTCAGGAAACTTGGTTGACATAGGGGATTACCCTACAAATTACAACCCACTTTTGCAATAGTAGAAGGCAATTATAAAATTTAAAAAAACCCAGAGATTTGCTCTGGGTTTTTTAATTATATTCTCTATCTTT
>ERZ1047472.182-NODE-182-length-59609-cov-7.303456_pt1 | contig 59609 bp, 50 predicted proteins | sample MGYA00383095_ERZ1047472 | MGnify/ENA primary metagenome ERZ1047472 (study PRJEB29581, sample SAMEA5548365) | metagenome | biome: marine; feature: coastal; material: water | depth 1 m | study: Short-term variability in the microbial, nano- and picoplankton dynamics... | reverse complement strand
TACCACCGTGCCGACGGACGGAAATGGAACATCTACAACGATGGTTTAAAAATTTACACTACCTTGAATATAGAAATGCAACAACATGCGGAAGAGGCGATGGAAACGCATTTAAAAATAATGCAACCCAAATTTAGAAAACAATTAGATGGTTTAAAGTCTTTTCCATATCGAAATTTATCTGAAGAACAAGTTGCGCGATCGATTAAACGAGCAAAGCACGAATCAGGAAGATATCAATCGCTTAAAGCTGCTGGTTTAACTGAAAAACAAATTGATAAAAACTTCTCTCAACCGACAGATATGTCTATTTTCTCATGGAATGGAGATATCGATACCACTCTGTCTCCTCTTGATTCTATACTTTATTACAAAACGTTTTTGCGCGGTGGGATGTTATCTATAGAGCCTCAAACAGGGTTTATTAAAGCATGGATAGGCGGTGCAGATATTCGTCATTTCTCCTACGATTGCGTCAGTCAAGCCAAAAGACAAGTTGGGTCGACTATTAAGCCTTTCGTTTATGCCACAGCATTGGCCATGGGAACCTCCAAACCATGCACTACTTTTTCAGGTGGATATTGCGTTGGTAATTGGTGCCCCGGAGGTAAAGCTGCTGGAAGTATGGCCACAGGGTTAGCGTATTCTTCCAATCCGACTACCGTCGCTGTAATGTCCTCAATGGGGCCTTTGGCCGGCAAAGAAAACATTGCGAAATTCTTGCGTGATGTAGATATCAATTTACCGCGAAGTCAAATTTCACCGCCTATGTGTTTAGGCACTATGTCTCTTACTTTGAAAGAACTGATTCCTGCACAAGCGATGTTCGTGAATAATGGGATTTATAATTCTCCAACAGCCATTCTTCGCATTGAAGACCGAAATGGAAATGTTATTTATCAAGCACAGCCGAAAACAAAAGAAGTATTAAACCAAAATGTAGCGTATGAAATGATCAAAATGCTAGAAGGGGTCGTTAACGTTGGAACTTCTCGCCGATTGAGAGGTTCTGCGCCTTATGCCAATATTAGGACGCCAATGGCTGGAAAAACAGGTACAACTCAAAATAACTCAGATGCCTGGTTCGTTGGGTTTACGCCCGATTTGGTAACTGGAGTTTGGGTCGGTGGTGAAGAAAGGGCAATCCGCTGGAGATCGACCGGTATAGGTCAAGGTGCAGCGGCAGCCCTTCCTGCTTTCGGGTACTACATCAATAAACTGTACAAAGATCCCAAAGTGAAAATATCCAAAGGAGAATTTGAAAAACCAAAAGGATACGACCCCCTCCAATTTAGTTGTGAGGGCTTGCAAGGTGTCTCTGGCGGTGAATATTATTTTTATCAAGAACCCAAGAAGTCAGACGACGAAAATCCATTCTTATAGCATGAACAAAGTAGTAAAAGACGTAAACCAAGCATTAAATGGAATAGGAGACAATATGACCCTAATGTTGGGTGGTTTTGGACTTTGTGGGATTCCAGAAAACTCCATCGCTAAATTGGTTGATCTAGGAGTGAAAAACCTAACATGTATCTCTAATAACGCTGGAGTCGACGATTTTGGTTTGGGCTTGTTACTTCAGAAAAAGCAAATTAAAAAAATGATTAGTTCTTATGTAGGTGAGAACGATGAATTCGAACGTCAGATGTTATCAGGCGAATTGGAAGTTGATTTGATACCTCAAGGCTCGTTGGCTGAAAGGTGTCGTGCTGGCGGTGCTGGAATTCCCGCGTTTTTTACACCTGCTGGTTACGGAACGGAAGTAGCAGAAGGAAAGGAAGTGCGTGAATACAATGGTAAACCACATATTTTGGAATCGGCACTCACGGCTGATTTTGCAATTGTCAAAGCTTGGAAAGGTGATACAGAAGGGAATTTGATTTACAAAGCAACTGCTAGAAATTTCAACCCCATGATGGCAATGGCAGGTAAAATTACCGTTGCCGAAGTAGAAGAATTGGTTCCCGCTGGTGAATTAGATCCAAATGAAATTCATACACCTGGTATATTCGTTCAACGTATTTTTAAAGGCGATAAATTCGAAAAACGCATAGAGCAACGAACAGTAAAACCTCGCGCTTAATGTTTCCTGAAAAATGGCTTTCTGAAAAAGGCTATCGCTTGATTTCGATTGGTCTCTTTTTCTGTCTGTTTGTTTATCTCTTCCTTCGGGCTTTGTACGTTGATGTCCTTCACGATGAAGCAGCGACGTTTTTGCATTACATTGAAACGGGTTATTTCTTCGGTCCAAATAGTATAGTCGATGCGAATAACCATCTTTTAAATAGCGTTGTTTGTCGTGGAATTTATAAAGTTTATGGCGAGAATTTTTTCTTGCTCCGTCTCCCTAATCTGCTTTCCTTTCCCATTTATTTTTGGGCACTAACGCAACTCATTTCCGTTCAAAAAAATTACTTGGTTCGTTTATTCGTTCTGGTTGGAACCACCTGTATTCCATTCATTCTGGAATATTTTGCCAACTGTCGTGGTTATGGCATATCAATGGCTTTTTTCTTAGCGTCGCTAGTTTTTTTAAGTCGATTAATCATGAAAATGTCGGTGAAAAATCATCTGTTGATGACTTTTTGTCTCGCCATTGCAGCCTATGCTAATCTAACCTTTTTGGTTTCAATTGTTTTGGCTTATTTGTTTATTCTTATTCAGCAGTATCGACAGAAAGAAACCCTTGGCAGAAAGAAACAAATTATTCATTTTGGCATCCACTCCTTGTTTACCGTTCTCATGATTCCTGCTGGAATTTTTGCACGTGTTTTAAAGGAAGGAGGCGCATTGTATTATGGCAGCTTGGAAGGTTTTTGGGAAGTTACAGGAACAACGCTTACTCGCTATACAATTTTCACGGACGCGGAAATCTTAAAATGGATCCTCCTTTTAATCGGTATTTTAATCATTCTAGTTTTAGTTGGTAAATGGTTGAAAATTGGTTTTTTCCAGTTTTTTGCTGTAAGCGAAACCATGTTGGCTTGGTTCTTTTTTGGGCATATTACTGTGATTTTAATTCTCGCCAATTTTATGGAGGTCAACTATCCGGAAGATAGAGTTGGAATGTATTTAATTATTCTCGCACTCTTGCTTTTCGCCCGATTAATCGAAAGAATCCCAAAGTGTCAATTTCTGTTCTTGGGCTTTTTATTCTTCCCGATTTCCATGATTCCAAAGATGAATTTAGACACTTCCGTTTTCTCTCCCGACGACAGAATGACGCAAGAATATTATAACATTGTTTACAAGGAATTAGGAAAAGACAAAACCTCCATTGCCATATATCACTTGATGAACCTCACTTGGCCCATGCACAACCGATACTCCAAACACCACTATTTACCCGCGATTTCGGGTGAAGTAAATCTAGCTGCAGATATTATTTTGGGCAGAAAAAACCTGCAATACAAAGAGAAAGATTTATTAGAATACGACACCCTTTTTCTTGATCAAACCAATGATTTTCTAGCATTTAAAAGAAAGAAAGCCTTTAAAAAAACCTCCGTGTTCGATACTTTAGTTTCAAAACATAAAAGCTACTACGAATTCGCTGAAATTCATCGTTTTAAAATTCCAGATAGTCTCAAAAACTGCAAAATACTAGTGCATGTTTCAGGATCGATTTTTATTGATAATCCACGAGACGAAGTTGTTTTGACATACTCCATATTTGACAAAAAAGGTGAAAATAGTCATCACGATTGGTGGACGACGCGCTGGTACAACGGCATCAAACACGACCATTCTTTCATTTTGAATTATCCAATTGAGGCTTGGCATGACCAAGATGACGAATTGAGAATGTATTTCTTTAACCCACATAATGCGGCTATTGAATTGAAAAACATCAAATTGGAGATTTTGAAACTTGATTAGTTTAATTCTAGGAATACACAACCGGGAGGAAAAAATCAACTCATAGTATTTCCCGTATAATTCATTAAATTTGAGTCTTTAATACAGCTCTCATGGCATTAGACAAAAACGGCATCGCGCAAAGAATAGCACAAGAACTTAGAAACGGCTGGTACGTTAACCTTGGTATTGGTATTCCTACATTAGTTGCTAACTACATTCCAGAAGGAATCGATGTTGAATTTCAATCGGAAAACGGTATTCTTGGAATGGGTGCTTTTCCTTTTGACGGTGACGAAGATGCTGATTTGATCAACGCTGGAAAACAAACGATAACGACTCGAAAAGGTGCTGTATATTTTGATTCTGCTATGTCATTTGCCATGATTCGTGGACAACACGTTCAGTTGACCGTTCTCGGTGCTATGGAAGTGGCGCAAAACGGAGACATCGCCAACTGGAAAATCCCAGGGAAAATGGTGAAAGGAATGGGCGGAGCTATGGATTTAGTGGCCTCAGCCGAAAATATTATTGTGGCTATGATGCACGCCAATCGTACCGGTGAGTCGAAGATTTTAAAACAATGTTCGTTGCCTTTAACAGGTGTTGGTTGTGTTAAAAAGGTGGTCACTGACTTGGCCGTTTTAGATATTAAGGATGGTAAATTTCACCTTGTTGAACGAGCGCCAGGCGTTAGTGTCGAAGAAATTGTTTCGAAAACGGAAGGAAAATTAGTCGTTCCTGATCGCGTTCCTGAAATGAAATTCTAATTGACTTTCTTAAAACAGAAATGGTCTTATCTCATCACGCTCGTTTTTTCACTGGCGTGGTTACTTTATAATTATTCTCAATTAACTGCCCCCGTCGATCCAGGAGATGGTATCGTTCATTATTTCTATTCGGCTGCCAGTTGGGAAAATCCGATTTTGTTTTTGGAATTGTGGAACAAACCTCTTTTCACTATTCTGACGAGCTCTTTTGCACAATTTGGACTAGGTGGAATGATCTTTTTCAACGTGCTTGTTTTTCTTTTGACCATTATTTTTGCTTGGCGTATTCTCAATCATTTTCAGGTCAACCGCTACTTTGCATTGTCCTTTCCTTTGTTTTTATTGCTTACACAAGATTATTCCAACACTATTTTAGCCGGACATACGGAACCTTTATTTTCACTACTTCTCTTGGCCGCGACTTGGTTTTGGGTGAAAGAAAAGTATCTTGTTTTTGCTTTTTTAATTGGTCTTTTAATGTTCTCTCGTAGCGAAGGACAATTGCCATTTCTACTCGGTTTAATGCTCCTGACATACATCCGACAATGGAAAGCGCCTCTTTATTTATTTGCACCTTTTGTCATTTTCGCCACAATTGGTTGGTTCGTTTTCGACGATTTTTTATGGTACTTCAATCGATCTCCATACCATCTTGGCAATAACATCTACGGAGCTGGAACCTACGGTCATTACCTGATGAGTTACAAAAACTTTCTTGGAAATCATGGTTTGTTTCTATTCATTTTAGCCATTCCTGCCACCATTCTTCATTTTGCAAAAAAGGAATTTACGATACAAACTTGTGGCATGACTTTCTTGGGATTCGGAACCTTTTTAGGAATCATTTTCGCCCACAGTTATTTCTGGGGAAGCGGACAAAATGGCTCCATGGGACTTACCCGAATCGCCACGCAAGCCTTGCCTTCCTTTCTCTTATGTCAATTTTATTTTCTACAAAAAACACCTTGGAAATGGCCCAAATTGTCAAATCCAATTGCGCTTGGTTTGGTCGGAATATTGACCTTGTATTTGCTCTTTACGCCTTATTTGAAGAAAGTAGTTAAGCCGATGGAAGTCATCACAAAAGAGGTGTTCGATGCCAATAAAGAAACCTTGAAAGGGCAGAAAGTCTGGACATCTAATCCTTATTTTTGCTTACTTCTAGGCGAAAATTATATGCATAAAACCTCGAACGTTCGATTACTTCATTTTTCTGACATACAACCTCGTCCTTTGTCGGGCGATTATCTATTTTGGGACAGTCATTTTGGCCCGCTTGAATCAGGAGTTCCCTTGGAGAATCTAAACGGAAATAATGGATTTGAAGTGATTGATTCTAAAGAGAAAGAGAATGTGAAGGGGTTCTTGTTTGAAATCAAACCTTAGGACGAAAATTTTTTCGCCCAGACTGATATTCATTGAACCTTATCTAATTAGCGGTAAAAATTCATTTCATCAACATATTTCGCAACCTTTTCCATAAGCAGAAAGTCCACTGATTTTCCTTCTTTGATTTGTTGTCGGATATAACTTGCTGAAATTTTCATTAATGGGACATCTTCGCAAAAGGTAACGGATACATGGCCTTTCAAGGTGTGTTCAATTGGCTCTCCTTCAATTCTTGGATACACAAAAAGATGGTGATTGGCCAATATTTGTTCGTAGTTTTTCCATTTATTGAAGCCACGAAGGTTGTCTTCTCCCATCAATAAACTAAAGTTTTTATCAGGGTGTTTTTCTTTTAAATAAGTCAACGTATCTATCGTGTAACTCGGTTGTGGTAGCCCAAATTCAATATCCTCCGCTTTGAATTTCGGTTCATCCTCAGTGGCGATTCGTACCAAAGCCAAACGGTGATAATCTTGAAGTAAAGTTGTTTTATTCTTGAACGGGTTTTGAGGTGAAACGACAAACCAAACGGCGTCAATATCGTCTCTTTGAATCATGTATTGGGCAATAATCAAATGGCCGACGTGGATCGGATTGAAAGAGCCAAAATACAATCCTATGTTCATGATTTGATGAAGTTTTTTACTAGTTTTTTCGCTTCGGTTATTGCGCTTTCTAAGCTGTCGTTGATTAAGATTTTATCGAATTCTTTCGCTTTGTCCAACTCCGCTCGGGCTTTGCTCATGCGCTGTTGGATTTTCTCCTCCGTTTCTGTACTTCGGTTTCGCAGTCTTTGTTCTAGCACATCAATACTTGGCGGTTGCACAAATATGGCCAAGGCATTATCACCAAATATTTGCTTCAAATTCAGCCCACCAATCACATCAACATCAAAAATAACGGTTCTTCCTTCGACCCAGATTTTTTCGATTTCTGATTTTAAGGTTCCATAATAATTGTTGCTGTACACCTCTTCCCACTCCACAAATTCTTCTTTTAGAATGGCTTCTTGGAATTTCTCAACTCCTAAAAAGTGATAGTCTTTTCCGTCCGTTTCATTCGGTCTTGGGTCACGACTTGTAGCCGAAACCGAGAATGCCAATTGCTGAATTGAATTCAACATAGCATGAACGATTGTCGTTTTACCTGCCCCGGACGGCGCCGAGAAAATTACACATTTGCCGTTTTGTTCCATCTTATAAAGTATTGAGCACTTGCTCTTTTATTTTTTCAAGGTTGTCTTTCATCTCCACCACTTTTTTCTGCATGTCAACTTGATTACTCTTACTCCCCAAAGTGTTTATTTCTCTTCCAATTTCTTGCGTGATGAATCCTAGTTTGCGACCGGTGCTTTTCGTTTTCATTGTTTCCAAGAAATAATCCAAGTGATTCGTCAAACGCATTTTTTCTTCCGCTATGTCGAATTTCTCCACGTAAAAAATCAATTCTTGTTCCAACCGATGTGGATCATATTGACCGTTTTCGATTTCATCCAATTGCTTTTGCATGCGCTCACGAACAGCTGCCACGCGCATGGGCTCGAAAGGTTCAATTTCAATCATCAGTCGACGAATGTCTTCAATTCGCTCCGTAAACTCGATTATTAAAGCTTCGCCTTCTTGCGAGCGAAAACCATTTAATTTATCGCACGCTTCCTTCGTTAAGTTGGTCATGAATGTTGTTTCATTATCATTCAATTCCTCTTTTTCGCTTACCATTACATCGGGCAAACGCATGATCATATTCAAATAATCAACACTTTTTTCGCCAATTTCTTCGTTGACAGACTTCAAATCTTCGTAATACGCTTTTACCAACGAACGATTAACAGCAACACTTTTGGTATCCCCGGACTCTTCAATATTGATGTTTACATCTACTTTCCCTCGCTCCATTTCGGTTTGGGCAACTTTCCGAATGTTCGCCTCAATAGGACGGTAAACACTTGGGCAACGGACACTTAAGTCCATCGTTTTGCTGTTTAGCGCGCGAATTTCAACTGAAACTTTTTTTCCTTCAAAACTCCCAGTGGCTTTTCCGAAGCCGGTCATGGATTGCAACATAGATACTGTTTTAGGGGGTAAATTTACGGTTTTTACCCCGAGAGTGATGGATTTTACAGTAGAGAAACCCGGAGTACTTCGCAGAGTATGCAAAAATATGCCTCCGAGTTCTCTGCGAAACTGACCGCGCCTCTCTGCGGTTAAGCCTTTCGTTTTAGACTAGTAATGTAAACGCCAACAAAAATCAAGATCATATAAAAGATTTTCTGCGCTGTTATTGTGTTCGTGTAATCTTCTGTAAATCCAATGTATGCAAACAAAATAGCGAAAAAGATGACCAAAACGGGTTGGGTATAAATGTAGGCGCTCGATACCGATGGGCTCAATTTGCTCAGTCCATAAACGGTCAATAAATAAGCTAAGAATGTCACACCGATAATCACATAAAGTACTTTCGCAAGCGCAACTCCTTGCAACAATGAAAAGTCGGTTTGGGCTAAATCTCTTAAGGTAGGTGGAAATGATGTCACGAGAATTAAGCCAAAAAGGAAGACGTAGGTGATCACCGTAATGGGTTTGTATTTGCTCATCAAGGGCTTTACAAGAACCAAATAAACAGCATAACTAGCGGCATTAATTAACAGAAATAAATCCCCTACGGCCAATTCAGGATTTTCGGAACTGGAAGCTAAGGTTAACAATCCGGCTCCTGTTGCGCCCAATAAAACGCCTGCTACGCGATAGGATGTAATGGCCTCTTTCAAAAGAAAGTACGATAAAATAACCACCATAATTGGGTTCAAGGTCATAATAATTCCAGCATTGATAGAAGACGATAAATTCAATCCATGAAAGAAAAATAACTGGTTGACAGCGACTCCGAAAACACCGCAGGCCGCAAACCGAATTAAGTCTTTTCGTTCTACTTTTTCTCTCGATTTCGAAAAGAGACGAATCAGCCAAAAAAGTGCTGTCGCTCCAGCCACACGAAGCAAAATGAAAACATTAGGCGTTAGTATGTTGGGCATAATCCCCTTGGCGATAACGTGATTGGCACCGTAGAATGTGTTCACGATAAACAAAGCCAAATGTGCACAAAGTTGCGTGGGTTTCATGGGGCGAAATTAGGGAAACTTTACATGCCACGATTGCACGAATGTCCACCAATGCATTCGTAAAATTCGTGGCTACTCCTTTACTTGCTAAAGCTATTCAAAGCCGCTTCGACTTCTTTTTTGGCATTGCCAATGAATGCTTCCTCTCCGTTGATGATGAACGGTCGTTTTAGAAAAGTGTATTCTTCAAGAAGGTATTTGTTGTAATCGGCTTCGGTTAACTTCATTTTATCCAGACCTAAACCACGATATTTCATGGCTCTTTTGGAAAACAAAGCTTCGTATGAACCTGCTTTTTCTTTCAACCAATCCAGTGTTTTACCATCGATGTTTTGTTCCTTAATGTCTTGCATTTCGAAATCTTTTCCTGGATTGAGTTCTTTAATAATTCGCTGGCAAGTGCTGCACGAACTGAGGTGAAAAATCTTCTTCATGTTCTATCGATTCTGTTGATATTCTTTCTCGCGTTTTTTATCTTCGTCTGAGCCTGTGTTACAACCATTCGGTTTTTGTTTGAACAACCAAATAAATTTCACTTTCAGTGTAACCGGATAGTATTTCGAGGAGAACCAGTCAATTTTTGGACTTCCGGCCTTCCATTCATACAATCCTAAAATAGGAATTTGAGGGCCAACCATGATGTAATAACCTCGTCTCATTTTCCATCCGAATGCTAAATCGTAATGCAAAAGAATGTCTAAATTGTTGTTGAAGCGATGGGTTTCGGGGAAGTGAATCCCATCGTAATTTTGGTTTCCTCCTCCGATGCGGTAATTTGCATTTACACCTAATCCATTGTCAATAAAGTGGATGTTATTCGGGAAATAATAATTGAAGTGAGCGGCAAGCCTAGCTGACCCATTGATGTTGTAAAACTCTCCTTTTCCTGTTTCCTCAGAGATAACGTTCGTTCCCGAAGCATCGGTATACTGAACTAAAGTTTCTTCTTTTCCTCCGTGAATTCTGACACCTAATCCCCAATCTACGTAGGACAATAATCTGTTTCCAAACAACAGAAATTTTGGACTTGACATTGGGTAATGCGCCATTCCTACTTCGGCATACAAGCCAACGCTGCCTGCAGGATCTTGGTTGTATCTGAATCGCTGCCCTTGATACATTGAATCTGGAGAAACAGTTTCGGTTTTCAATTTGGTAAAGGTGTAATTCGGACCGATAGAAAACTGTATTCCATACGGGCGATAATTACTAAAGTCTCGAGCTCCTCCGAAAGCTTTGCTGTTCTTTTTTCGGTAAGTTAAATCTCTCTGAGCTACTGCCCAAAGGGAGAAAAGAAGGGTGAATAAAATTAAAATTCCGTTACGCATGCGATTTTTGTTTGTCTAAAAGGTGATTTATCATATCTATAACGGGTGAATCGTCCCAAACGTTATGAATATTTTCCATTTCCATCACCTCATCCATAATATCCCGCTGACGGTTACCGTTTTCAACAGCCTCGGCATAAGGTGTTTGGCTAAACGTTACTTGTGAATATAACGGTAACCAACGATCTGGGTACAACTTCGAAAACTTCGATTCTATTTTCTTGCGAAGAAGGAAATCCGGATCGGCCGTTTTGTCGCGCATTTCAATATAATTGTACAAGGCTAAATCGGCAATGGCGTGTCCATTTTTGTAATGAGCATCTGAGAAGTCTTTCATTAATCCGTCCCAATTTCCATTTCTGGCTTCGTACATGTCTTGAAAAACAGAACAGTCCTGAAAGCCTGCGTTCATACCTTGTCCATAAAAAGGAACGATGGCGTGTGCCGCATCACCCAACAATAAAATATCATCGTTGTAATGCCAAGGGTCGCATTTTACAGTCACTAAACTTCCAACTGGATTGGCATTAAAATCTTCGATTAATTCTGGAATCAATGGAACAGCATCTGAGAATTTTTCTTGGAAGAAAGCACTAATTTTTTCATTCGAGTCGAGGGATTCAAAGGACTCTTTTCCCGTTAAGGACATGAATAAAGTAAGCGTAAAACTTCCATCTATATTCGGCAAAGCGATCATCATAAATTCGCCTCTCGGCCAAATGTGCAAACAATCGCTTTCTAATTTATGTGTTCCATCTGCATTCGCTGGAATTTCCAATTCTTTGTAGCCGTGTCCTAAATATTTTTGTTGGTAATTGAACCCCGTCGTTTTCTGTAATCTTCCTCTTACAGCAGAAAAAGCACCATCGCAAGCGAACATTTTATCGAATTTGAAAGTCTCGATTTGCTTGTCCAGATTTTGCATGACCAGAGTGTTGTCTCTCAAATCTACATCCTTGCATTTAAGGTTGAATTTGTATTCGATATTGTCGCAGGCATCGGCTTCGTTCATCAATGTTTGATTTAAAAGTCCTCGCGATACAGAATAGATCGCCTCGTTATTTAGCCCATAAGGTTGATAGGTCAAATTTCCTTCCAAATCATGCATGCAACGTTTGTACATTGGTAGAGCAAACTCACGAATTTTATCGGAAACGCCAGCCGTGTCTAATGCTCTCCAGCCTCTGTCTGACATGGATAAATTAATCGATCGGCCACCTAGGAATTCTGCTTTTCGTTTGTCTTCACGGTTTTCTAAAACTTGGACGTTGTAGCCTTTTTTCGCCATGAGAAGCGCTTGTAAACTTCCTACTAATCCTGCTCCTACAATTGCTATTTTTTTCATTTAATAATTCTTGCCACGAAATGCACTAATTTTCACGAATGCAATGTGGAGGTTTGTTTTACCTGTTCTTCATATGTTCAGAGAAACGGGTTTTAAAATGTTCTTTCCCTGCTCTTTGTTGCAGTTTCTTTTTGTGCATAGCGTTGCTTACGCGCCACAAAACGATTCCACCAACCAGAACCGCAATGGTTTGGAAACCCAAGGTAGAATAAACGAAGGTATTGTCGAGTTCGCCTACGTATTTTGCTTTTATAAGGGTTTCTAATGTCATGTATTATGCTGTAATTGACTCTTCTAAAATTTTCCCGAAACGGAAACAATCTTCGAAGGAATTGTACAAAGGGGCTGGGGCAATTCGGATTACATTTGGTTCGCGCCAATCTGCTATCACTCCTTTTTCTGAGATTTTCTCAAACAAAGGCTTACCCATTCCATGTACTAAGATAGACAATTGTGCTCCACGTTTTGTTTTGTCTCGCGGAGTTATTATTTCGAACGAACATTTGTCTTTATTTCTTTCCGAAACACCATCGATAACAAATTCTAAATAGGCGGTTACAACATCTCTTTTAGCAAATATGTTTTCCATTCCTGCCGCATCGAAAATATCTAGACTCGCCAAATGCGCTGCCATACCAAGAATAGGAGCGTTACTCAATTGCCATCCTTCTGCCCCTCGCATGGGGTCAAATTGAGGTTCCATAAGAAAACGTCGTTCTTTGTTATGTCCCCACCAGCCAGCGAAGCGTGGTAAATCCGTGTTGTATGCATGTTTTTCGTGAACGAACATTCCAGAAACTCCTCCGGGTGATGAATTCATGTATTTGTAGGTACACCAAGCGGCAAAATCTACATTCCATTCGTTCAATTTCAATTCTACATTTCCAGCAGCATGGGCTAAATCCCAACCAACAACAGAACCTACTGTATGTCCTGCCTCTGTGATGGTTTTCATGTCGAAAAATTGACCTGTGTAATAATTTACTCCGCTAATCATAACCAAAGCTAATGTATCTCCAAGATCATTTATTTTGGCGACAACATCTTCTTCTCGCAAAGTGTGTTCGCCTTCTCTTGGAAACATTTCCACCAAGTTTTCTTCTACCGAAAGTTGATGAAATTTGACTTGCGAACTCAAAGCGTATTGGTCACTTGGGAATGCCTTTCCTTCGCACAAAATCTTCGTTCTTTTTCCTTCTGGGCGATAAAACGACACCATCAATAAATGCAGATTGGTGGTCAAAGAGTGCGTTACTACTACCTCTTCTTCTTTTGCGCCAACTACTTTCGCTGCTTTTGCTGTTAAAAATTCATGATACGCCACCCAAGGTTTTTTCGCTAAAAAATGACCTTCCACGCCGTATTTGTGCCATGCATCCAGTTCTTCTTGAATATAGCTTGACGTTGTTTTCGGTTGCAAGCCAAGAGAATTTCCTGTCAAATAAACAGGTGCATCTTTGGTGAACGTTGGAAAATAAAATTTATCTCTAAACGACCGCAAAGGGTCGTTTAGATCCATTTTTTGAGCGAATTCGAGCGTGTTTTCGAAGTTGATCATTCGGTTTTTTTAAGTTTTTCGTAAAAATACGGATTTTGAATTGGGGATTTATCCTGATTGAATGAATTACACAGATTTTTCTTCTCTTATAAAGTTAATCTAGAACCATTAATGCGCTTTTTGAGGAGAATACAGTTTTTCCAGTCCTTCATACAAAGCATTTTGCAATATCGTCGCATGGTCTTCGTTATGTTAAAATACAATTTCTGATTGGGTACTTTTGCTTTCTTGAGTTTTTTGCGATTGATTGCGCATCGCATTGCTGGGTGTTCTTTCGACCCAACTGGCACGTATATGAATTTTTAATCAAAATAGAATCAACAGTGCATTAAAAAAATTCTTATTGACACGGAATAAAAGGTTACCATTTGATGTGCGTATACAGATAAATACTCGCGATTTATTGAAAATGGTTCGTTTGCATTTATAGGAGGCGAAAGAAATAAAATAATTAGAAAGGATTAATCTTTTATTACAATCGTTCGAAAAGTAAGATTGATTCTAGCTCCGAAAATCTTCTTGGTTGGTGGCAACCGATGCAACCAGTTTTTCTGACACTCTCCCTTCATTACCAACAAACTACCCTGCTCTAAATTAAGGGAAACAGTCTGTTTCGTCTTTTTATGTTTGAATGCAAACTTTCTTTCTGCCCCAAAACTTAACGAAGCGATTGCGCCATTTTCTTTTAAGTCTTTTTCTCCATCGCTATGCCATGCCATACCTTCTGAACCGTTGTGGTATAAATTGAGCAAACAAGAATTAAACGTTTCGCCTGTTTCCTTTTCGATGATCTTTTTTAATTCGCGCAATTCTGTTGTCCATGGCAAGGCTTGTTTGGTGTTATTTGAATAGGTGTAATCAAACGGTTTATCTCCGTACCATGCGACTTTCCGTTTAGTGATAATTTGTTTGCCAAAGATGTTGGCGATATCATTTTTCCATTCTATAGTTTTCAATAAGGTTTCATGATAAAAATCCGCTTTCCCCGAGGGTATTATTTTACCATAATAAAAACCTTCACCTCCTTCTGGTAAAATGTTGTTTGTGCTATCAAACTCATAACCAAATAGTTTCATGTTTCCTCCTTTATCGTTAACTTTTTTTAACTTTTTACTTCCTAAACATTTAGCGCCTTTTAGTGTTTCTTGTTTAAACTTTTTTTTAAACCATTAAACAAAACTCATTTATTATGAAACAAATTAAACTATTAGTCGGAGCTCTTTCGCTCTTGTTAAGTGCCAATGCAGTTGCTCAAACAGCGCGAGTGCAAGTTATTCATAATTCAGCAGATGCTGCTGCTTCAACTGTTGATATTTGGTTGAACAGCACATTATTAATTGATGATTTCACTTTCAGAACTGCTTCTCCTTTTATTGATGCTCCAGCTGGAACACAAATTACAATAGGCGTTGCCCCTTCAAATAGCACAATGGCATCTGAAAGTATAGCTACATTCCCAATAACATTAACTGCTGGTGAAACATATGTTGTTGCTGCCAACGGAATTGTAAGTACAACTGGTTACACGCCTACGCAAGCATTCGGATTAGACATTTACAACATGGGGAGAGAAGTAGCAAGTACTGCTGGGAATACAGATGTATTGGTTTTACATGGTTCAACAGATGCTCCTACAGTAGATGTTGTAGAGTCTAGCGCAGGAAGTCTCGTAAACAATGCATCATACGGAAACTTCGCGGGTTACCTTGAATTGCCTACAGCCGATTATATATTAAACGTGCAAGACATGAATAATACAGTGACAGTAGCTGCTTATCAAGCTCCGCTTGCCACATTAAATTTAACGGATGCTGCATTAGTTGTTGTTGCTTCAGGATTCTTAGATCCAACGGTGAATTCTAATGGACCAGCGTTTGGCCTTTGGGTTGCGCTTCCTTCAGGAGGAAACTTGATTGAGTTGCCTTCAACTTCCGGACTATCTCTGTCGGAAAAAGCAGTAAATTCATTTGTTGTTTACCCAAACCCAACTGAAAACGTAATTATGATTCAAGGCGACAATGCTTCAAATGCGAGTGTAACAGTTTCAGATATTATGGGGAAAGTGGTATTGACACAAACAGCTGAAAACAGAACTGTAGATGTTTCAAGATTAGACGCAGGAAAGTACTTCGTTACTATTTCTACTCTTAACTCGATTGAAACAATCTCGATTGTAAAAAAATAATCAATTTCATCCACGAAAATGCGTCTTGGGATTCCCGAGGCGCATTTTTTCTTTGCCTAAATTAAAACCCTATTGTAGCCAAAATATCAGTATTTATTTTTTCAATACAATGGATCTCGTTGAACATGTCATGATCTTTTCCCAATATGATAAAGGAAATAATTGCATTTGTTCGCGTATTGAGATGTCATTCTCAAATTCTACGTCTCGTTTTCGCCATTCTTTTTCTCCGCCGGTGGTTAAAAAATTGGTCCATCTCGACAGCATATTCCAATGCAAGTGTTTCACTATTGTTTCGATGGAATTCGAGTCATCGTTCATTTGGATAAACAGTTTTTCATCCGAAACTTGAGCAAAAGATTTATTGCCAAGATCCTTGTATTATTTGAATTGAGCTATTATCCCGGGCAAAATGGTTGTTTTCATTTTAGGATTTTGATATAACTTAATGAAACAGAATCTTAAAATTCCATTGAACAAAAAACCTTGAAATTCTGTTTTATTTGAAGAGACTTTCGCCTCTAAAATCGTACCTTTGCACTCGCAAATAATTCAACTATTATGTCAATAAATCGTTTTACATCTGAAGGCCTTTTCGAAAAATCAAAAACCTATTTTCCAGGTGGTGTAAATTCACCCGTTCGTGCGTTTAAATCCGTGAATGGCTCGCCTTTATTCATTAAAAAAGGAAAAGGCACCAAAATTTGGGATGAAGACGGAAACGAGTTTATTGATTTCTGTGGTTCTTGGGGGCCACTTATTTTAGGTCACAGAAACGAGATTGTTTTTCAAGCCGTAATGGAAGCAATGAACAATGGGACGAGTTTCGGGGCTCCAACAAAATTAGAAAGTGAATTGGCCGAATTGGTGCTTTCGAGAAACCCTTTTATCGAAAAAATGCGCTTTGTTTCTTCAGGAACAGAGGCTGTAATGAGTGCAATTCGTTTGGCCCGCGGATATACTGGGAAAGATAAAATATTAAAGTTTGAAGGCTGTTACCACGGTCATGTAGACTCCTTATTAGTAAGTGCTGGAAGTGGGTTAGTAACTCTAGGAACCTCATCGTCTGCAGGCGTACCAGAAAGTTTTGCAAATGAAACTTTGGTTCTTCCTTTGAATCATATTGAGCAATTGAGAGCTTGTTTTGATGAGCACAAAGACAACTTGGCTTGTGCAGTTATTGAACCAATTCCGGCCAATAATGGTTTGCTTCTTCAAGAAAAAACTTTCTTAATGGAGCTTAGAAAGTTGTGTACAGAATACAATGTTTTACTGCTTTTTGATGAAGTGATTTCTGGCTTCCGTGTAGGTTTTAATGGTGCAGCAGGTCTCTACAATATTCAACCCGATATTATTGCCTACGGAAAAATAATTGGTGGGGGATTGCCTGTTGGCGCATATGGTTCAAGCAAAGAAATAATGTCTCATGTGTCACCTGACGGACCTGTATATCAGGCTGGAACCTTGAGTGGGAATCCGGTTGCAATGGCAGCAGGAATTGCGCAATTGACTGAGTGTGCAAAGCCCGGCTTTTACGAAGACCAAGAAGAACGAACGCTTTATTTCGTAAATACGATTAATCAACATGCCAAAGACAAGGGCTTCGATTTTCAAATTGTTACCATTGGGTCCATTTTCTGGCTGTCATTTGACGGAAAAACAACTGTTAGAGAAAGCGCTAGAATCAATGCGGATATGTCGCTGTTTCGAAAACTCTTTGGTGCACTTTTGGACCGTGGAATTTATATTGGTCCTAGCGGATATGAGGTTGGATTTATTTCCCAAGCGCACACGAAAGAGGTTTTGAATGTAGCCATTGCAAAATTTTGTGATGCCATGGATGAAGTAATGTAAAGAAGTGCTGATATCTGTTGTCTAATTCATTTTTTTTAGGTCCTTTAATCTTATTATTAATTAACTTAAAATTATTTTTATGAAAAAACTATTTACAATTTGCTGCTTAGCAACGTTATTGTTTTCTGGAAATGCATACTCTCAAATTTCGATTGGTGCTGGTGTTGGTATTTTAAACCAAATCATTGAAGACGTGGAAACAGATGCCCATTTTGGAGGAGAAATCTATGCTAAATTTGAAGTTTCTGACGCTTTTCGCGTTGGGGCTAGCCTAGGTTTTTACAACAAAACCACCGATGTTTTTGGTTTTAAAGTTTCTACTAAATTCATCCCTGTATCCGTTTCGGGTGAGTACTTGTTTTTAGATGGTAACTTAAGACCATATGTCGGAGTTCATTTGGGAACTATGCTTGTTGCATCTAGAGTTGATAGTGAAGAAGACTCAGAAGGGTATTTTAACGTATCTCCTGTAGCAGGAATTGAATTTAATATCAACGATAACCTAGGTTTAAACTTAAACGTCAAATACGGAGTTACCTTTCTTGAAAATGGATTTGGAGAAAATGATACTTTTACTACTTTAAGTCCGAATGTTGGTTTTTTCTATCGTTTAGAGGCGTTTAGAGAAGTCACGTTTATTTAGATAAATACTGGTAAACATTTAAAGCCGCTCTTGATTGCTATCAGCATTATGGTTGTCAGACCGCAAAAAGCTGTCAGTTTCCGAAAACTAAATTGCAGGTTTAACAACACTCACTTCAAACAATTTGCTCCAGTATTTTCCAGTTAAGTAAAACTTCCCATTGGTTTTATTGTAGGCTATTCCATTCAGCACATCACCTCCACTTTGGCCTTTCGCTTCCAATTCAATGGCATTAATTATCGCCTTTACTTTCCCGTTTTCCGGATGAATGACGAGAATGGCATTGGTTTGCCAAACATTGGCGTAAATCAATCCATCCACAAATTCCAATTCATTGATGTTGCCCATCGAAGTTTCTTTCGAAGCCACATGAATTGTTGAAACGATTTCAAAGGTCTTCGGGTCTCTTTTTGTTATGGCGTCTGAACCGTTCGACATGTATAAAAATTCACCATCGTTACACAATCCCCATCCTTCACCTTTGTAGGGCTTCTCATCTACCAATGTCAATGTGTTTTTGTCATAAATAAAGCATTTACCTATCGTATACGTCAGTTGATAAATTTTATCGCCTAGAATCGTTATTCCCTCTCCAAAATAATTCGCGTCTAGACCTATTTTCTTGGTATATTCTCCGGAATTAAGATCAATGGTTCCTAAGAGAGTGCTCCCATTGTGGTTTGGGTCGCCTGTCCCTTGATATAAAGTGTTCCCATCAAATTCCAAACCTTGTGTAAAATGAGTGGTATTGTGTGGATACGTATTCGAAATTGAAATAGACCAAATTTCATGTTTGATGTCGGAAAGTATCTTCACCAAACGATTGTCTGAATCTGTTGAACCGTCTGTCATAGTGCTCACCAAATGCAGATTTCGCGTTCCTAAACCGTAATGTCCAGCATTCAGCCTAAAATTAATTTTTCCTTTAGGAGAAGTCCACGTTATGAAAACACTGTCGTTGTAAATCAATTCAACTTTTGCAACGCCCTCTTTTTTTACTTCAAAAGCAATATCAACCGCATTATTCCACTCGGTTGCTAAATTTTCTTTGAACGTAAATTCGGCTGGAAGTCCATAATCATCGCTTCCTTTGGGCCAAGAGCCAATAATAAACGCGACACCGACCAATACAATCAGACCAATAATGATGTGCCTCTTCATTTTTTAAAACTGTTTACCGTTGCCCTCGAGCTAATTTGACCGTGCGTTTCTGTATAAATTACCTCGCCGTTTTTAAGCGCAATAACCTGCGGTGACTGATGATAAACACCTGTTTTTTCTGCTATTGTATTGGAAATATCCCGATGTGCTAAAAGATCCAAATACCAAATGTTAGTTGAATTGTAATCTTCGTTCCATTCCGTTTCGAACCTTCGAAAAGCCATTGCAGAAATGTTGCATCGCGTACTGTGTTTGAAAAGAATATGTTGCTCTCCGCTTTTATTATCCAAAATTTCTTGAAGCTGCGACATTTCTGTCAGCTTTTGCCACGGAATCGACTTTGTGCTTTTTTCCTTCGATGAAAACCAACTCATAATTATCCTGCTGTAAATTGTTTTAAGAATCGAATATCGTTCTCACTATATAAACGTAAATCGTTGACCTTGTATTTCAATTGTGCTATACGTTCAACTCCCATTCCAAAGGCAAATCCGCTGTATTCTTTTGAATCAATTCCGCTAGCTTCGAGCACGGCTGGGTCAACCATTCCACAACCTAAAATTTCTAGCCACCCTGTGTACTTGCACAAGTTGCATCCTTTTGAGTTGCAAATTGTACATGACACGTCTACCTCCGCTGAAGGTTCAGTAAATGGGAAATAACTTGGGCGTAACCTGATTTGTGTTTTTTCTCCAAAAAGTTCTTTTGCAAAATAAGACAATGTTTGTTTCAAATCTGCAAAGGAAACTTTCTTGTCTATGTACAATCCTTCCACTTGATGAAAAAAACAATGCGCTCTCGCCGAAATTGCCTCGTTTCGATATACTCTTCCTGGAGAAATTGTGCGAATTGGGGGCTTTACGTTTTCCATTACGCGAACTTGAACACTTGACGTATGCGTACGAAGCGCCATTTCTTTTTCTCCTTTTTCGATGAAGAAAGTGTCTTGCATATCACGTGCCGGATGCTCTGGTGGAAAGTTCAAAGCGGAGAAATTGTGCCAATCATCTTCTATTTCTGGTCCTTCTGAAACCGCGTAACCGATGCGTGCAAAAATTTCAATTATTTCACTTCGCACCAACGACAAAGGGTGACGTGAGCCAACATTAAAGTTTTCTGAAGGTCGAGTAAGGTCTATCTTTTCTTCATTAGACTTCGAATCTTCTAAATTTTCCTTGTGTTTTTGATAAATTTCCTCCAAATCCATGCGAAGTGAATTCAATAATTGACCCGCTTCTTTCTTGTGCTCATTCGCAACTGCTTTTAAGTCACCAAAAAGTTCCTTCATCACTCCCTTCGTCCCTAAATACTGGATACGGAATGCTTCCAAGGCCTCTTTGTTATTGATAGATTCTGCTTTAATTTTTTCGCGAATCTGGACGATTTTTTCCTTCATTTCTATGTAATCTACTATGAACGGCTTATTTTCTTTGTGCTTCCTGTAACTTTTCGTGGGACAAAAGTGTTCCACTTAATACATTGACAGAATGTATGCGAAGTTAAAGATTTTACAGGAAATTAGCATTCTGTCAGGGATTAATAAAAAATAGTTTATCTTTGGAGGCACTAATTTTGAGCAGATTATGAAAAAATCACTTTCTACACTAGGTATTATCGGTCTTTTAGCGTTGTCAATTGGCTTTTTTCAATCGTGTAAAAACAAAGACCCTTCTTTCGCAAAAGTATATGTACGTAGTCTTAACGACCAATTGGTAGAGGGTGCAAAAGTGATTATTATCGGAGATGTAGACAATGCGACAACAACCTCTCCTTACGTGGATACTTTGTTGACGAATTCATCAGGTTTCGCTCAATTTCCAATGGAAGAGTACTTTGCAGCGGCTGGAGAAGACAACCCTGTAGGTGTGTTTGACGTTATAGTGAAAAAGGGACAAGAATACGGTGAAGCCTCGGGTTTCAGAGTTCGAGTTCACAATACTTCTGTGAAAACAGTTAGTTTTCAATAGAAACAAAATAGAACAATCATGAAAAAATTATTATTTCCTTTATTTTTCGTCGGTCTTATTGTTGCTAGTTCTACCTTGATTGGATGCAATAAAAAAGAAGATACTATCGCTAAAATCCTCGTTCGTGATGCAAACAACGACATAATATCAGGCGTAAAAGTTATTATTTACGGTGAGTCATCTGAACCTGGGAAACAAGGAAAAGTAAATATCGCTGATACCGCAACGAGTAATTCTGCTGGTGAAGCGATTTTTAATTTAAATTATATGTACCAAGCTGGACAAGCTGGTGTAGCTGTTTTAAATCTTTCTGCAAACAAGCCAGTACCAGGTGGTAGTTCACTGACTGGAAGCGGAATCATTAAAGTAGTTGAAGAATTGACGAACGAAGAAACTGTCTTTATTCAATAAGGACATTAAACTAGAGCTATGAAATTAAGGCGACCCTTTTGGATCGCCTTTTTTATGCCTGCAACTTTTCCTCTCTTGAAATTGTTTTACTTATACAAAACTGATTCAGACGAGAAACTCTTCTGTTTTCTTCCGCTATTTTATTTTAAGCATTTTCGCTGTTTCGTTTATCGCGATTTCAGGTTGCAATAAAAAGAAAGATACGATTGCCAAAATCTACGTCCGCGATGCAGATAACAATCTGGTAACCGGCGTAAAAGTGATTATATGTGTTGAAGGAACACCTCCACGAGTTTCCAGTATAGCTGATACAGCAATTAGTAATTCTGCGGGTGAAGCAATATTTAATTTGAATTATATGCACAAAGCCGGACAGGCTGGCGTTGCTGTTTTGAATATTTCAGCGAACAAAAACATCCCTGGAGGTTCTCCTCTTGAGGGAAGTGGAATCATTAAAATGGTTGAAAAACCACGAACAGTGAGACGGCATTTGTTCAAGAATAATGCTCAAATCAATCTGCAAATGAAAAGCGATCTATCGGTAGGTCGCTTTTTTATTTCTTATCCTTTTCGAAACGTTTCACCGAAAATCGAACAAAAAGATCTTCTTTGAACCAACCACCCTCTCTAGCTCCTTTTATCGGAGCTGAATGAAAAGCTTGTGAATAAACAAATTCCTTGGCGAAATCGATATTCTCCCAAACGCTGAAACTTATAGGGTGAGAAAACGGCCACTCGCCTATACCTGCAGAAAACAGTCTTCCCTAGGAATTTCCGAGACTTGTATTCACGGGTCGAACATGTTTCCAAAAATCCGGAATATTTTTAAATTTTAATTTAGCTCGGGTTAATATGGTCACAGACCCCCCCCATTTCCCTTTGTTTGGGTATCCCGGAATATGGGTTTTTACCGTCCCAAACTCCGCGGGATTGATAAGGCTGCATTTCCAAAACCGCATGCCCTTGTGACCATTTTGCTAAACGCCGAATTAATGTGCTGGAATCAAAATATTTCTTTGCGTCGGTTTCTGGCCATACAGCAAAGTGCGCGTATTGTCCCCAATTTGGCTTTCCAGAGAAACCCAAACCAGAACCCGTGCCTAATAATTTTCCCACCAACATTCCTTTTCCCATTGGGCGGATTAGTTTCGAAAACCCGATGATGCTTATGGCCATGTATCGGCTCCAGAAACCATCGAATTGATAAAAAACTAAAGTTGTGTGCGTGTTTTGGGGTTATTAAGAATAGATAATGTCGCCTTCTTCCACTAAGTTTTCACCTTTTAAACGAAGGAACAATTGTATAAGAGCTACAACATCTTTTTCGCAATAAAGTTTAATTCGTGGTAAATCTTTTTCTTCATAATAAACGCGCGCCACGTCGGATCCTGAAATATCATCCTTGGGCGTTGGTATATTAAAAACATGACAAAGCAAAGCCAAAGAAGTATACGCTTTAAAATCACCAAATTTCCACAATTCCATCGTGTCCAAATGTGGTATGTCCCACGGTTTTTTACCCGCCAAATCAAGTACATGCGGAATTTTCATTCCATTAATCAACATCCGACGACAGATGTAGGGGAAATCAAACTCTTTCGCATTGTGTCCGCAAAGAATAGGAAATCGGGAACCCGACTCTTCCAAAAGCGCTATAAATCCTTTGAGTAAAGTCTCTTCATCGTCGTGAAAATAACTTTTCATTCTTATTTCTCTACCCGTTCTTGTTTCATGAATGAAGCCAACTGAAATACAAACAATTTTACCAAACTCTGCGAAAATTCCTCCTCGCATGTCCCAAATTTCTTCGTAGGTATTGTCTTCTTTCTTTTGGAAACGTGTTTTCGCCTCGAACAATACTTTTCCTTTTTCGGCCAGATCTTCATATTTATATACCTGTGGAGCCGTTTCAATATCGAGAAATAAAATTTTCTCTATAGGTACTTTTTCTAACATGATTTTAGTTTTTTTTACTTGAAGATAAGGAAAAATTGCGCTCGTCTCTAAAAAATCACGATTTTTGTTAACGCAATGGCAGAAGAATTAATTATCACAAAAGGGAGAAAAGATGATGTTTATAAAACACTTGTACCTCAAATAAAAGCACTTACTAATGGTGAACCTGATTTGGTAGCCAATTGTGCTAACATAGTCGCGGCACTGAGAGAAACCTTCGGGTTTTTCTGGGTGGGTTTTTATTTCGTGAAGAATAATCAGCTCGTTCTCGGGCCGTTTCAAGGTCAAATTGCATGTACAAGAATTGCACTTGGAAAAGGCGTTTGTGGGTCGGCATGGAAAGAAAAATCAACCTTTCTGGTTCCAGATGTAGATGCATTTCCAGGACATATTGCTTGTAGTTTAGCTTCAAAAAGCGAAATTGTTATTCCCATATTAAAAGAAAACAACGTCCTTGCCGTTTTGGATGTGGACAGTGATAGACTCGATGATTTCGACGAAACAGATAAAAAATACTTAGAAGAATTATGTCAATACATTTCGGAATTGTTTTAAGTATTGCTCTGCTCTTTGGTGCTTGTGCTCAGGTGGAACCGATTTCGGGTGGTGACCAGGACAGAATTGCGCCAAAACCTAATATGGAGAAAATGTCTCCGCCAAACGGAAGTACAAATTTTTCTGGCAATCAAATTTCTATCCCTTTTGATGAGTTTATCCGTTTGAATAATCCGGGAGAAAACATCATCGTTATTCCTCCAGAAATTAAGCCCAAGGTGAAGATTAAAAACAAAACACTAGTGCTTTCTTGGGAGGAAACAATGAAGCCCAATACGACTTATGCTTTCTACCTAAATGGTGCGGTTCAAGATTATTCAGAAAAGAACGATTCGTTGATGAGTTTTGTGCTTTCGACAGGAGCTTCTATCGATAGTTTAACTTTAATTTTTACTGTGCGTGATGCCTTTAGTAAAGAACCTTTACCCAATCAAACAGTCGGGTTTTACGAAGTGTTTTCGGACACTATACTGCCCAATTATTTCAGCAAAACAGATCAGTTTGGAAAGGCGACGCTTTCTTATATGAAGCCTGGAGAATATGAACTTGTGGCTTTTTCAGACCTAAATAAAAACTTGAAACCTGAAAAAACTGAAGGTTTCGGGTTTAGAATGGGGAAAATAAACTTGACAGAATCCACAATAGATTCCATTCCTGTTTTGCTTTCGCCGTCAGAGCAAAAACCACAAATTACAACGCTTGAATTGAATCCTCCGGGTAGCCTAATTATTAGTGCAAATCGTTCTCTGAAAAACTCTGTCCTTACTTTGAATGGACAAAACATGCCCGAAGAATCGTTTGTTTATTATTCGAATGATTCTTTGCTTGCTCCTTTTTCTTATTCTGATTCGACGACTTACGAGTTAATTGTTGAAAATCCAGCTTGGACCGATACCTCTACATTTCGAATGACACAAGGTGAAAAAAATGCTGGTTTTTCTTTGAGTTTAAGTAAGAACACACCTTTTTTTCATGATGAGCCAATTGTATTGAATGCAAATCAAACGCTTTCTTCAATAGATATACCAACGGTCACCATGATGAACGCTGAGGACAGTTCTGCTATCTCCTTGAGAAGATTAAAAACGCTTGGGACGACGATTGAACTGGATTTTGATCGAAAGCCAGAAATTAAATCCGTTTGGTTAAAGATTCCAGCATTTGCAATCTTAGCCGATCATAGTCGAAATGAGGACACATTACTTTTTAAAATAGATTGTTTAACCGCTAAAGAAGTCGGTGTTTTAAACGTCCAATTCGAAGGATATGAAACGGCAATAATTGTTGATTTAGTCTCGAAAGGAAAACTGGTTAATCGAATCGCCCTTGAAAAAGGGATCGAATCATATACGTTTAAGAACCTTGCTCCCGGCGAATATTCTTTTCGGATTACAATTGATGAAAACGAGAATGGCCGCTGGGATGGTGGCGAATACTACGAGCAAAAGCTTCCTGAAGATGTCCGAATATATTTGAAAAGGCAAAAAGTGCGGAGCAATTGGGAAACGGCCATTCTTCTTAAAAAAGAAGGTGATGGCGAATAATCCGCTTATTAAATCATTTTCTAAATGGCGTATTTTAATCCCTGTTGTCATCGGATTAGCGATTACTTCATGGATGATTTATCAGAGTGTAAGTCAAACTACTTTTGTTAAAGTTGAAGAGAAGACAGGCAATTATAAATGGGTCGATTCGAACGGAAACAAAACGCTTGACATACACGATGAATCCCATTTTATTCCTGTTCCTCAAGGCGATTACAATCTAGAAAGTTTCAATAGTGTTTTCGCTTCAATCAATTGGGGGTTTCAATTCTGGTTTTGGTTGCTCATGGCCTTTTTTTTTATGATTGGTCGCGACCTTTTTTATATCATTCGGATTCGGATATTAACCAAAGGAGAATTATCTTGGCGCCGTTCATTTATTGTTATCATGCTTTGGGAATTCGCTTCTGCCCTTTCTCCTGGAGTCGTAGGTGGTGCAGCAGTTGCTGCGTTCATCCTCAATCGTGAGAAAATCACTTTGGGCCGTTCGACGGCAATTGTAGTTATTACTGCATTATTGGATAATCTATTCTATGTTTTGATGATTCCCTTAGTGTTTATTGTAATCGATCAAAACACTTTATTTCCTGCTTCTGTTGAAGGCTCAAGAAGTGTTCAAGCCGTTTTTTGGACTGGTTTCGCTGTGATAAGTTCCATTTGCGCATTCTTATTTTTGAGCATTTTTATTTTTCCGAATTTGGCAAAAAGCGCTCTTGGTTTTGTGTTTCGAATTCTCTTTTTGAAGCGATGGCGAAGTTCGGCCATTCAGACTGGAGAAGAAATTTACACTACCTCAAAAGAGCTCAAAAAAGAACCTATCTCTTTTTGGGTAACAGCCTTTTTAAGCACCTGCGTATCATGGATTTCACGTTATTTAGTGATTAACGCCATACTTCAAGCTTTTTTGAACTTGACCGTTTTCGAACACTTCCTGTTGTTGGGCAAACAACTTGTGCTTTGGCTATTTATGTTGATTAGCCCAACTCCAGGGGCGAGTGGAATAGCCGAATATGCTTTTGGTGAATTGTTGTCGAACTTTACAACTTCGGCTATGTTACTCGTTGCGTTGGCTGTTATTTGGCGTTTGATATCCTATTTTCCTTACCTCATCATTGGAGCTGTTTTAGTTCCAAGGTGGTTACGTGGGCGTTAAGCCTTCTTTTCCTGAATCAATATCTTCTTCTTCAAGGTTAGACCCCATCGATAACCGCCTAAACCGCCTGTTGTTCTTAATACTCGATGACAAGGGATTAAAAATGCAATTGGGTTGCAACCAACTGCTGTTCCGACCGATCGAGAAGCACCAACAGGTAGTTTTAATTTCTTAGCAATCTTGCCATAGGTAATTGTTTCACCGATTGGTGTTTTCAAAAGAAGATTCCATACCTCTACTTGAAAGTCTGTTCCAACAGGATAAATGGAAAATTTCTTTTCAGGCATGGTTAGAGAAATTGCTTCAGCAGCTTGGGTGTGTTCGACCTTTCGTTCCTCCGTTATTTTGATGCCTGGAAAATTATCACTCAAACCAACCACGCCTTCTCTCCAGCTTTTAACGAAAGCCAACCAATGCACTCGTTTTTTAGAACTGCCGACGATTATTTCGCCATACATTGTTTCGTGAAAAGAATAGAATAATTCTGCGACATCTTCAACGGGAACAGGTCGAATTCTTAAAAACTCCGAATGTTTTATGGAATGCTTTTTATCATAAGTTGATTCAAAAAGATCCGTTTGCATGCTTTCTAAAGGTTTCTACAATGGAATGTTTCCGTGTTTTTTCCAAGGAAGACTTTCGCTTTTGTTTTCCAAAGATTTGAAGGCTGCTATTAACCTTCCTCTTGTTTCTTCGGGAAGAATAACATCATCAACGAATCCTCTTTCCGAAGCACGGTATGGATTTGCGAACTTTTCAGCGTATTCCGCTTCTTTTTCCAACCATTTTGCTTGTGGATCATCGGCTCCAGCAATTTCTCTTTTGAAGATAATTTCTGCTGCTCCTTTTGCTCCCATAACCGCAATTTCTGCTGTTGGCCATGCGAAGTTTAAATCTGCTCCAATGTTTTTTGAGTTCATTACATCGAATGCTCCACCGTAGGCTTTGCGAGTGATTACTGTTATTCTTGGGACTGTTGCTTCTGAAAAAGCGTACAATAATTTCGCGCCATGTGAGATTATACCTCTCCATTCCTGATCTGTTCCCGGAAGGAATCCTGGCACATCTTCTAGCACCAATAGTGAAATGTTGAAAGCATCACAGAAACGAACGAATCGTGCTCCTTTTCGTGAAGAATCGATGTCTAAAACTCCTGCCATGGCTGCAGGTTGATTGGCAACAATTCCGATGGATCGCCCTTCAATTCTGGCAAAACCAACTACAATGTTTTTGGCAAAATCTTCTTGAACTTCGCGGAAACTATTGTCGTCAATTACACAGTCGATTACTTTTCGGATATCGTAGGGCAAATTGGCGTTGTCTGGAATTATACTTTGTATGGTCGTGTTTTTACTTTCGTTGAATTGATGTTGACTTGGTTGTGGCGCCAATTCCTTCGCATTTTGTGGCATAAAGGTGATTAGGTCACGCACCTTTTTCAAGCATTCGACGTCGTTACTCGCTGTAAAATGATTTACTCCTGATTTCTCAGCATGCGATTTTGCACCACCTAAATCTTCAGAAGTGACCTCTTCGTGGGTAACAGTTTTCACAACATTTGGTCCTGTAACAAACATATAGGATGTTTCTTCTACCATAAAAACGAAGTCGGTCAAAGCAGGAGAATATACCGCTCCACCTGCGCAAGGACCCATAATCACAGAAATTTGTGGGATAACACCAGACGCGCGCGTATTTCTGAAAAAAATATCGGCATAACCTGCCAATGAAACAACTCCTTCTTGAATTCTCGCTCCTCCAGAATCATTCAATCCAATTAATGGCGCCCCATTTTTCATGGCAAGATCCATCAGTTTACAGATTTTCTCAGCATGTGTTTCAGAAAGTGATCCTCCAAGAACAGTGAAATCTTGCGAAAAAACATAGATTAAACGTCCGTGAATTGTTCCAAAACCTGTTACAACTCCATCACCAGGGTAATGTTTTTTATCTAACCCAAAATAGGTTGACCGGTGTTCGATAAACATTCCTGTTTCTTGAAAAGAGTTTTCGTCAAGAAGCAAAGTGACGCGTTCACGAGCGGTTAGCTTCCCGCCATTGTGTTGTTTTGCTATTCGTTCTTCTCCTCCACCAAGGACGGATTCTTTTCTTCTTTGGATGAGTTGATCGCGTTTTTCCTTCATTTGGGTGTTCTTCTGGGTTGGTGTTTGTGGAGGTAAAGATAAAATATGTTTTTGAAGAGGTGATGTTGTGGAGGGAAATCTAAGATTAATTTTGGCAACAATTGACGTTTCTGTTTAAGCACGAGCCGATTTCAAATTCGCTAATTCGTACAATCACGAATCGTAACTTTTTAAAAATAGACCTTTTGGGTAAAATGTTGGAATAAACGTGATAGTAATTCCAGCGGTTTTGACAGCACTAATTGTCCGGGTGAGCCATCATGTTCTGAGCATAATCTTCTTTTATTCATCAGAAAAATTTAGTGCGATGAGAATGCACGGAACTTTTTTAGTATTTGGTTCAATAATGAAAAAAGGGTCGCTTGCAATTGGGGCTTATACAAAAAGAGAATCTAAAGACCATTCAATTACAACTTACATATAGTTACTGAGAATTCAGATTTTATTAGAGTTGTCCAAAGTGCATTTGTTAATAAGTCTTAGAATATACTGAATCTAATTGGATTATGCCCTGTAACTTTATGTTTTCAATGAATTATTGTAGTATTAATAGTCATCGGTAAATCGCCATTACCACTATTGTTTTATCAATGCGTAAACTTATATTTGTCTTGATTATTTGTATTCTCCAGTTGACTTTGTCAGCGGATATTATAATTAAAAAGCCGCTTACTTATTTCAATGGTCTTAAAAATATACCGGGACTGAAAATCAGTCATTCCCCGGGGATCTATGTTTCTGATGTAAGTCTTACAGTTCAAATCCCTGGCGTTAAAAATTTCTCTATTACAACAGCTAATGAGAAAGGGGAGGTCAAACGCGGAAATTCATTTACGCTTTCTGAACCAAGCGTATTGAAAATCAGCTACAAGGATAAAGCAGGTGAGAAAAGGAATTTTATTGGAAATTATATAGTGAATGCAAATCATGATTTGCCAATTGTTTCTCTAGCAGTAGATGAGTTAGACTTTTTTCCTCCAACAGGTATTTACGAAGGACATTTAGAGGTTGTCGGTGCTACTATTAATACAATTGGGCGCGCTTGGAATAAAGAGCCAATCACTGGATTTGCTCAGTTTTTTTTTAACGGAAAGCTTGTTGATGAACTACAATTAGATATAAAAACATACGGAGGTATGACGCTCGGTTGGAGGGAGAAGTCGTTGCAATTGTCAGCACGAAAAGAAAAGCATGGGAAAGGAAAAATTAAAGTTAAATTGTTTGAAAACATCCCATTTAGGGAATTCCAGCATGTCGTTTTAAGAACTTCTGGAAATGATCAGAATAAGACAAGAATTAAAGACCTGTCCATTAGTCAGGTTGCGGATGATATTCATGTAAACACAAAGGCTTCGCGGCAAGTTGTCCTCTATGTTAATGGCCATTACTGGGGTATTCATAACTTAAGAGAGAAAGTAAATACTGACTATTTCAAATACCGTTATGACTGGAAGAAAGGAACATTCAGTGAAATTCAAGGTTCTGGATTTAGAGATTCTGAATACAAGTCATTGATAGATTACGTTCGTAAACACAATGGAGATGCTGATTTCAAACAACGTGTCTCTAACGTTGTTGATGTTGAAAGCTTCTATAATTTTAATATTATTCAAACTTACATTAGTAATGTCGATTACCGAGGTAATATTCGATTCTTTAAACCGAACGGGGGAAAATGGAAATGGGTTTTGTATGACACAGACCTTGGGTGTAAATTAAGTTTTCTCAATAGAAATTTCATTCGTGACAGAACTTTTCCAGTGCGTGAGTATTGGTATAATCCCAGTTATACATATGCCTTACTTAAAAGCATGTTGCAAAATGCAGACTTTAAAAAACGCTTTATCAATCAGTATTGTTTCTTAATGGCAACACATGTCTCCACAAAGAATTTTAATTCTAAATTGGATCAAAACGTTGCTAAGATTAACAGTGAACTTGACCGACATTTTAAAAGACGTGATAATCTGCAAAGGGAAAATCGAACAAGTTGGGAACAAAGGGTTGATTATTTAAAGAAATATTTCGCCAAACGACCAGCGTCAGCTTACAAGCACTTAATGGAAACGTTTAACCTAGGCGAGCCTCAAATATTAAAAATAACGCAAAACACTAATGAGTTTAATGGAATCAAAGTGAATGGGTCTGAGATTCTTGTAAATAAGGTTAATGGTAAATTTTTTGCAGAGTACACGCTTGATGTGGAAGCGGTTGAGTCAAATCATCTCTATAAATTTGTAAAATGGCAAGATGGAAGCACAAAAAATAAACGAAACATCTTGCCTGGGGAAATTAAAGAATTGAAAGCAAATTTCAATCATTTAGACACTTCGCAGTACACAGGCAGATTAGTTTTAGACAATTACTATATAAACAATTCTAAGAAGAAACCACTCATTTTTACTGTGCTCACGAATGCGACAAAACAAGAGATAAAAATGGACGATATTGTGCTGCATGAAGATGTAAGTGGAGAAATGATGGCGTTTAAAGGTAAGGTGATCGGTCCTGGCGCTTCATTCATCTTAACAAATGATTGTGAACTACTTAAAGAGAATTGTAAAACAGGGACGAATGAAGTACTTAGTTTTATGAATGGCATCATTTTTGCCAATGACATTAAGCTGGCCCTAATTGAGAAAGATAAAGGCTGGATTGATAGTTTACAAGTGTTAGTTAGTGATTCAGCGTTAATTGAACATGCTGGTTACTTGGCGAAGAAGGATAATGGAGCGATAAAAATGGAGAATATGAGATTGAAAGAATTGGAGACAATGGTATTTGGAAGAACCACTGAAGAATTAAAAGAAAAAGGTGGAAAAGGGTCTAGTTCTGTTATTATGATAATTCTCTTGTCCATATTGGGTGCGTCTGTAACAATTTTTGGATTTGTGTGGATCAAAAAAAGAAAAGCTAACCTAGGAGTGATAGCCCTTTTGCTTTGCTCAAGTGTAGCATTTTCTCAAGATATAGAAGATAGTATAACAAAAGAAGGTGCTGTTCTGAGCGGTATTGATACTGTAATAATGAGGAAAGATCGATTTGGCTTGGAATCTATTGAAACCCGGGTCATTGATAATAAAGGCAATGGAGATAAACGATTCAATGGGACACGTAATTTTAGAGTTGTGCTCTATGATTTAGTATACAGAGGTGGAGGTAACAACTTGCATTTGAAAGATACAATTCCAAAATATTATTTATGGAACCCAATGCCAATGTATGGATTGCGTCAGTTACAAAGCATAGGATTCAGTAAAGCAGTATACTTGTATTCATACAATTTTGATTATTGGTATCCGCAGGCTCGGCTAGATTCAATGGCAAGTGCGGGGTTTGATTATATCTGTGAACCAAAAATAGAAGGTGATTATAAAGAGAAATACTTTGCTGATGTTATGGCGCGTGCAAATGATTCAACGATTGGAATGATGTATATGCATTGCTGGAATGGGTGGCACCAGTCAGGCACTATCGCCGCATATACCCTGATGCAATTCTGTGATTATAATAATTCACAGGCATTAAAATATTGGGAGCGTTGTACTGATGGTAATTACAAAGGTTTTAAAACAGTTAAGAGTAGAATCAGAAATTTTAAGCCATTAGATGGTTACGCATTTACGGATGAACAAAAAGCGAAGCACTGTCCTTGTCTCGATGATATCCAATCACCCACAGCGCCACAAAGCGATGATGATAAAGTCAATCTGACTGAAGATGAAATGATGCAGAAGGATAAATTGAATTCTAGTAACTCGTATACTTATTATGAAGTGCAATCTGGTGATAACGTGGGCAGAATTGCACATAAACATGGGATGGATTTAAGTGAACTTAAAAGATTAAACGGAATGCGAAGCACCTTGATTCATCCTGGAGATAAATTAAAAGTGATCGACAGAAAAGAATTTTCTAAAACAAGTGCAACACATAAGAATACAAAAAGCTCGACAAAATATCATACTGTTCGAAATGGAGACTCTCTTTACGGAATAGCTTTAAAGTATAAAACCACCGTAGATAAAATCAAAAAGGCCAACAACCTTAAAAATGATTTAATTCATCCTGGAAATAAATTGAAATTGCCTTGATTTTCATCGTGATTGAATAAATTCAAGATTGTGAATATGGCCTTCTTTGAATCTCACATTACTTTTTCGAGAGGGATTATATTTTGATTTTAGAAGCATCCAAAAACAAAATATGTCCCTGAATGGCGCGCAAAAATAAAACCAGAAGATATTAAGCCTATCTCAAGTTTTATCCTAGCATGCAAACATAAAGAACAATTTTATTTGATCTCTGATCTCTAGAAACATAAATCTTTTGATTTAGCCCTACCAATTAGCTCTCCGGGTGAATTATACGAATTAGATCCTGGACCAAACACTTCCAAGTTTTAGTGGTTGTTGTTGTTGTATTGATCGACGTTTTGGTTAATTCATTTCACTTTTAACGCTAATATAAGTCAAGGGCACAAAAAAATACTAGCCAATTCGTAAAATAACGAACGACTATGGCGCGTAAACCAGCAGCTTCATTATAGACTCTAAGCAAAATGTATAAACCGCATCGTCCGAAAAGCCAAATGGGTAAACAATATCTTCGGATTCGCATTTCGCTCAATATGATAGTGCGCCTCACTGAAAATAGTTAAGAAATCCGTCACATTATTCCCCGTGATAAACTTGGAAAAGTTCTTTAAAAAACCAGCCTCTTCTTGAGAAACTCTGGTCAATTGTTCTTCGGTATAATTCTTCAAAATACTCTGACGAACCATATGCAATGCATATTCCAAAAATATTTTTTGTGCTTCTCTTCCTATTCCTGAAACCATGTCCGCCCAATCCATCATTTCAAGCACATTTTTTTTATATGAAGACCGCATCAACTCTATAAAAATCATTCTGTTGTTGTCTTCGTTCTCAGCATTCATCAAGTTCGCACGAATCAAACAAATATCGCCCTCAACTCGAGCTACCAAACTTTGCGCTTCGTTTGCCGATAAATCTGTACTCGTCTGAACATAATGCGCCACCTCAGCAAAGCCCAATCGCGGTATCTTTTTGAGCTGAGCTCGTGAGATTATTGTGGGTAAAATTTTCTCGGGATTTTCTGCTAAAATCAAGATAATAGTATTATCCGCTGGTTCTTCTAATGTCTTCAACATTTTATTTGCGAAGGTGGCATTCATCTCCTCGGCCATCCAAATAATGACAACCTTATATCCGCCTTCAAATGACATTAAGGACAATTTTTTAAGCACCTCTTTACTCTCTTCGGTGCCAATAATTGATCGACGCCCTTTTTTGTCAGTATAATTTATCCAATCGTTCAGATTGAAATAAGGCGACGTTCCAGCCGCTTCTCGCCAATTCGAAATCATTCCATCGCTGGTCTTTGATATGGCTTGAACGGTTGGAAAAACAAAATGTACATCGGGGTGAATAAGCTGTTTGGTTTTAGAACAAGAAGCGCAAACGCCGCAAGAATCTTCCTTGCTTTTGTTTTCACAAAACAAATATTGAGTATAGGCCAAGGCTAGAGCTAAGTTGCCGTATCCGTTTTTTCCTAAAAATAATTGGGCATGACTCATTTTCTCAGAACGGATCTCGTTGATCATTCTTTTCTTCAAGTCTATTTGGCCGACTACTTCTCTAAATTGCATATTCCAAAATTAACCAAATTCCTCGCCTCGCAAAGACTTCAATTTCTATTCTTTTACGCTCTTATCAACAGTTTTTGTCGACCTCATCTTTTTCTTCTTTATTTTTACACGCTTTAAATCGCTCAATTTAAAAATGCTAAAAAATCTCAGACATCACGTCTTGTTGCATGCCATCATATTTTTATGGGGGTTTACGGGTATTTTGGGTAAGCTCATCAAGCTCGACAGCATGGTCATCGTCTGGTGGCGCTTGCTTATTGCTTTTGTTGCGCTTTGGCTTTTTCTCAAGATCCGTAAATGGAAATTCCAAGTTCATTCCCGAAAACAGTTGTTTGGAATAATCGGAGTTGGCGCTTTTGTCGGTCTGCATTGGGTTACCTTCTTTCTTGCCATACAATTGTCCACAGCCTCTCTAGCGATATTGTGCTTGTCCACGGCAACTTTGCACGTGGCTTGGTTGGAACCAATTATCATGAAAAAACGCTTTTTGAAAACAGAATTTGTGTTTGGTCTTTTGATAATTGCTGCGCTAATTTTCGTTTCCGGCGATTTTAGCACGAAGGACTATCTCGCCTTGTTTGTTGGATTATTGTCTGCATTATTTGCCTCACTTTTTGCTGTTTTTAACGCTCGACTGGTTCAAACGAACAAATCATCCACGATCAGTTTAATTGAGTTTTTTGTGGCTTTCTTTCTCTTGTCGATTTACTTAATTGCAAAAGGAGATTTTAATTATTCGTTATTCGTTATGACCACTTCTGACTTTTTATGGCTCCTGTTTTTGGGTATCGTTTGTACTTCTTTTGCTTTTTTAGTTGTGGTAGACTTAGTAAAACGTTTAGGCGCTTTCACTGTTTCCTTGAGCATCAACATGGAGCCTGTTTACACGATTTTCTTGGCTATTGTTATTTTAGGAGAAAACCAACTTTTAAATTACAAGTTCTACGTTGGGGCCGTAATTATAGTACTTGTTGTAGTCGTAAATGGGCTTGTTAAATACTATATAAAAGCGAAAGCGCTAAAAAAATTAAAGTAGGTTTTTCGATGAAAGAAAGTCCATCCAAAGCTTTGTTTGATTACCATTCAACACTCTAGGAAATTTATTCTGAGCACCTGATTTGCCGATGCTGCTCATAAACTCGTAAAATGTTTCATTTGGCATGATTTTCAAAACAGGATCTTTCAAATTGTATTTTCGCGACGAAGCATAGTCATCATTTAAATTACAAATTTCTTTGTCAATTGACTTCATTACCTCTTCTTCGTTCAAGTCACCCGAGGATCCCAAAAACCAATAATGCCTTAATTCATCGCCATCTGCGTACAAACAAAACTCGCTCAAATCAGATGAATAAAGCTCTCCCACATATTGAATGGCATTGTTGATGTTGTCTAACGACAAATGCTCTCCTACCAAACTGACAAATTGACGAATTCGACCTGTTATAATAATCTCATAATTGTCTTTGTCAACAAAACGAACAAGGTCGCCTATCATGCAGCGCCAGAGCCCAGCATTTGTTGAAATAACAATCGCGTAATCTACTCCCTCTTCCACTTCGTTTAAGGTAAAGGCTTGATGTGGATTTCTCAAGGATCCATCGTCTGTGAAATAATCAGAATTAAAAGGAATAAACTCGAAGAAAATTCCATTGTTTAACAACAGCTCCATGCCTTCTCTGTCTGTTGCCGCTTGATAGGCGAAGTATCCCTCACTAGCCAAATACGTGTCAAGATAATGTACTTTATCGCCCAAAACTTTATTGATTCTTGGTAAATAAGGCTTCATAAAAACTCCACCGTGCATATACACGTGAAAGTTGGGCCAGATCTCATGAATCGATTTGAGCTGGTATCGTTCAATTATTTTTTCTATCAAAAAAATGCACCAAGTTGGCACTCCTGCAACGACTCCAATGTTCCATTCGGGAGCCTTTTCCACCATTAACTCCAATTTCTCTTCCCAGTTTTGGAGTTTAGTGATTTTATGTCCTGGTTTGGTAAATGGTGTTACGACTGGATTGGTGTACTTTTTCAAAATCCCGCTCAAGTCGCCTTCAATATGCGTTTCGTGTTTCACCAATTTGGTGGATCCACCGACAATTAAAATTCCCGCTTGATAAAACTCTTCCGTCAATTCAAGTTCATGCAATATTGTCAACTGCTTTATCGTCGTCTTTTGAAAGGATCGAATCATGTTAATTGTGACTGGAATTCTCTTACTTGGTGAACCTGTTGTTCCGGAAGAAAGTGCGTAATGACGGATTCTTCCTGGCCAAATAATATCGCGCTTTCCGTCTAAGCAATCTTTTAACCAGTTGTCGTGAAAATCATTGTATTCTGTTATTGGAACTGAGGCTTGAAACGCATCGACTGACTCCTCTTCATTCAATATATTCTTGTAACGATATCGGTTTTCCAAATTTCGTGTTCTTCGCTCTCTCCAAAAGCTTAACAAGGGTAATTACTTGATGATAATACTCCTTCGTTTTATTCTGCGATCGCTTATAAGATAAAGCGGTTGTTTTTTTTATTAGTTTACCAATTATCGGCATGCCCTTGCTTTTTTTAACACTTATTCAAAGTTAGTTTTATTTTATCAAAACCACTGAAAGCTATTAAATTAAGCAAACCTTGGTTCTTTTATGGGTTTAATTGCTTAAATTTGTAACACTAATTATAACACGATGAAAACCTTTGTTGTCCCTTACGATTTTTCCCCTGTAGCAGACTTAGCTTTACAACACGCAGTTACGACAGCTAGCACTATGGAAGCAAAAATTTACGTGCTTCATGTTGTTCCCAAACAAAAAGATATCGCTGGCGCTCAAAAAGAGCTTAAAAAACATATTGTAAAATACGAAGGAAATACTGAGGTAGAACCCTACGTGAGAGTGGGTAGTATTTTCGAAGATATTGGTGAATTTGCAGCCGAACATCATGCTGAGCTTATTTTTATGGGCACTCACGGAACCAGAGGGTGGCAACATGTAACGGGTTCTCATGCATTAAAAGTAGTAACTAGCTCTAGGGTTCCTTTTATTATTGTACAAAAAGGTGAATTACAACCAACAGGATATGATGATATCGTTGTGCCTTTAGATCTTGAAAAAGAATCAAAGCAAAAATTGACGATTGTGGCTGATTTAGCCATGTATTTCAAATCAAGAGTTCATGTTATTATTCCTGAGGAAACCGATGAATTCTTGCGTCATAAAACAGAAGCTAATATTCAATTTGCTCAAAAATTCTTCTCGGAAAGAAAAATCGAAATCACGGTTAGATCCGTCAGCTCTTCTGGGTTTGACGAAGAAGTTGTGAAACACGCAATTGAAACAAAATCAGACTTAATTGCCATTATGAACCTTCACAAAAACAGTTTGTTTGGCACACTTACCTCTGGTCATGAACCATACATTATCAACAACGAAGCTGGAGTTTCGACTTTAATTGTTAACCCTATGGATTCACCCTATGGAACAAGTGTTTTGTTCTCATAAAGTTTTGACTCGGAGTTCTTTCGGACAAATTAACCTGGGTAAATGATCAATTAATCCAAATATGCATCCATCTTTAAGCGCTCTTTAATCTCTATTAAATTCTGCTGTTTCTTTTTATCTCTTAACCGAATAGACGTATCGGTAAAGTACTTGTGCAACTTAAAAAAAGACACCTGAACTTCGTCCCAATGGCGGCTGTTTTTGATTTTACCTCTTTCCTGCAATTCCCGTTTTAAACGATCTGAAATTTCATGGAAATCATCACGCCCAAGGTAATCTAAATCTGCATCGCACATAATTTCTTCGAGCTTGTTTTTTGGGTTGTGCGGAATTTTAGTAACGAAAATCAACTCTTTGACTTTATCAATATGTTCTTTAGTGTAACCAAATTGTGGTAAAATTTCTTCCGCCATTTTTGCCCCAACAGGCTCGTTGTTATCGTACTTTTCTATGAAACCAGCGTCATGATAACTCGATGCTGTTTTGAGCAAATAGAGGCCTTCATCTGTGATGCCTTCTTGTTCGGCAATAGATTCGGCGGCCCGCACCACATCTTGGGTATGTTCAAGACAGTGATAATACAATCCGCTATCCAGCTTGTCTTTCAGTAATTGTGTGATTTTTTGTTCTGCTTTGAAATAATTAATTCCACTATAAATAATTAAATCAAGCACTTTTTTGAACCTTTCATTCGGATAAACCCCATTTCCTCCTTCAGACAATTCGGTTTTAATTCGATCAACTGTGAACATGTCGAGCAAATTCTTACTCTTTGATTCAACTTTTCCTTTGTAGGTGGTATCAAAAAACGAACTAATATATTCGTGTGTATTTCCAGTTACGGTTACTTTGCCAGGCTCTCCTAAAGTTTCCATTTGTTGTGCCTTGTTCACCGAGGCTCCCCAAATATCATACGCAAACTTCTTGCTTCCTATAACTCCTGCCGTGACTTCACCTGTATTTATTCCTAATCTAAGTTTCCAGGTTTGTTCGCCTTTTTTCTTCTCGGCTTTCATGTGATTTGTTACAAAATCTTGCATTTGAAGCCCTGCCAAACACGCCTCAATTGGATTGGAGTTGTTGCGAGCTGGCACACCGCCAGCTGCCATGTATGCATCCCCAATTGTTTTAATTTTTTCGATATTGTTTTGTTCTATAATATGGTCAAACTTGGTAAAAAAGAAATCCAATTGTTCAACGACCTCTGTTGGTTTCAGCTTATCAGAAATCTTTGTAAACCCAACAAAATCACTAAAAATAACACTCACTTTTTTGTATGCGCGTGCTTTTGCTTTTCCTTTTTTCTTAAGCTCATTTAAAGTGTCGGTTGGAATAATATTTGTCAGCAAACTTTCTGTTCTATCTTTTTCAATTTGGAGAAGTCGTTGTTTTTCCAATACCTTATTCCGCTCTTCTTCAATCTGTTTTTTCTGAATCTCAATTTGAACATTTTGAGCTCTAATTTCTTTTGTTCTTTCTTGAATTTTTTCTTCTAGCCTCAATTGTTCGAGTCTTTCTGATTCTAATCTATATCTCAAATAACCAAACAAAAGAATTGCAGCTAAAATTCCACAAATCACATAGAACCACCAACGTAACCAAAATGGCGATTCAACAATAATTTTCATCACCGCTGGCGTTTTCGACCAGGCGCCCGAACCTTTTCTCGCGTATACCTTCAATATATAGCTCCCATAATTCAAGGAGTTAAAGTGTATTTCATTATCCGTCCCTAAAAAGATTTCACCTTCATTCGAGCCTTCTAGTATGTACTTGTATTGAACCAATTCGGGATTGGACATGTCTGAGGGCTGAAAGCGTATCGTAAAACTGCGTTGGTTTCTATCCAAAACCAATTCATCAACAAGCGATAGTGGTTTTGATAATATGTCACTGGCTTTAGACGGTTTTAACCATTCTTGCTCTAATTTAATTCTTGAAAACTGTACTGTTATATCAGGACTTTGATAAGACAAACTTCTTGGGTCGAAGTAATTAAATCCATAAATCCCCCCAAAAAACAGCTTGCCTGATGTCGAATTCATATACGCTCCAGCGTTCATTCCGTCGCTCATTAACCCCTCTACTTCTGTGAAGTTAATTGCCATTCCTGTCCCTGGATCTAACTTGCAAAGACCTTTGTTCGTGCTGAGCCAAATTAAACCTTGATCATCAGCAAGAATCCCGCAAACCACATTATTTGGAAGGCCAGAGTTTTTATCGAACACTTTCGTTTCACGCGTTTCCATATTGTGCATCAATACTCCAGACCCTAGGGTTCCTAACCAATATTCATCAGCGTTTTTATGCAAAATACTCGTAATGTTATCTTTGGTGTATTTAGCCAAAATATCATTCCGTTCGTACGGACGTATGTGCGGAGTTTCCTCTGATTCATTCAAATAATTGAGTCCACCACCACTTGTTGCAAACCACATTTTACCATTAATGTCTTTATATACAACTCTACATGCTCCAGCAGTTATCGAACGATTTCTCTTCTTTGAGTCGTGATTAAACTCTTGAATTGTTTTCTTCGCTCTGTCATACAACAAAACACCCGCCTTTGTTCCTAAAAAGATTTTGTTTTCTCGCCAATCGTCCATGGAATAAATCCACGCTTTGTTAGGTCCGCCCTGTTTTGCGGTGTAAATAGGTGTAAAACTATAACTGCCTTGCTTAATGTTTAACTCATATAATCCATCAACGCAACCAACTAGAACTTGATTTGCGTTGACTACATGTATTGCAAAAATGGAGCTCTCCTTTCGTTCTCCTCGTCCTATATCGTTTTGATTTCTATAATAATGCTCGTACTCGCTTTTTACTCTGTTGTACCTAGAAAGAGCGTTGTCCGTTCCTATAAATAAATATTCAGTTGTAGGGTCTTCACCAAAACACCAAACGCTCGCATTAGGCAGTCCTTTTTTTAAATCGGTCATTGGGCCTACACTATAAAAGCCGTCTGTGACTGCTTCGAAATTGCTGAGTCCGCGTTGAGTCCCAACCCAAAATGTACCTGCTTTGTCTCTAAACAAAATGTTTATTTCGTTGAAAAGGAGGGCGTGTTTTTGGTATATATCTTGTGAGCTATTAAATATTGTTCCGTCATTTTGAAGGGTAAACAGACCTTCATTTGCTGACGTAAAAAACCAAGAACCTTTTTCTAAATAAAGATCAGTTATATTCAGTCTTCCAAAAGTCTCGCGCAGTTCTCCGAAGCTTTCATATAGCTTATTTTGTTTTTCATAATAACTAAAAACCCCTTGATTCGTCGCAAGAAAAATACGATTCTCACCTATTTTCACAATTCTATTTACTGTGGGATAAACTCCTTCCCCAGGAAATTCCAACAGTTTTAGGTTGTTTGTAATTGGATTCCAGAGGTATATACCGTTATCCTTCGTGTTTACCAACACTTTTGTTGGGCTGAGAACAAGAATATTAATGGCGTTTTGCAGCTCTGGCCGTCGTTTAAACGCCTCAAACTTTTTGGTTTTTGTATTGAAGCGCTGTATACCATGCGAGGAACTCGCCATCCAAATGTCTTGTTCGTCAGAAACCCAAATGTCATCGATTTGTAAGGCTACATTTTGACCTAAATTGTGCGTTTTAAAAGTTTCTAGTCGAGGGTCATAAGCAGTAAGTCCATTGTTCGTCCCAAACCACAACCTTCCATCTGTCGTTTTTCCAGAACACTTGATGAATTCACTTTCTAAACCTTCGGTGTCGTCCGAATTGAAAACCTGAAATTCATAGCCATCAAATTTGTTGAGACCATCTTGGGTCCCTATCCAAAGCGCGTTCGTGAAATCTTGTTGAATAGTCGTAACCGCACCTTGAGAAAGCCCGCTGGTAATCGTAAAATTTCGGAAACGATAAGCCGTCTGCGAAAAACTAAACGCAGAAACGAAAAGCAATAAAAACAAAAAAGTGCTACTTCGTATCATATCCGCTGGGCGATTTTTTAACAAAGTAACACAAATTTATGTAATGAAAAAGCGCCGTTTAATTCGCCGGAGTGGCAGCCGTTGCTGGAACACCGTTGATAGCTGAATTTTCTAAATCTCTATCAAACATATACATTCCGCCTTTGTCGCCGCCAATGAGTCTAATTTTATCTAAAATTGTTCTTGCCAAAGCTTCTTCTTCTAGTTGCTCCGCTACATACCATTGAATGAAATTGTGGGTCGTGTAATCTTTTTCTTTCAAACAAATATCCACGATATTGTTTATGCTCGCCGTTACTTCAAGTTCGTGCTCCAATAATAATTCGAAGACTTTTTCGAGGTTTTTAAACTCAACTGGCGGTTGTTCTGTAGCTGGAATTATCGCTTGTCCTCCTCTTTCGTTGATGAATTTGACCAATTTCAACATATGAAATCTTTCTTCGTCCGAATGTTGGTACATAAACTTCGCGGTTCCACTTAGACCATTGCACTCAGCCCAAGAAGCCATTGCAAGGTAAAACTGTGAGGAAGATAATTCTTTTATAATTTGAGCGTTCAACGCTTTTTCTACTTTCTTATTCATGAGTGAGTGATTTCTTTAATATAACAAAATTAACAAACACTTGTTTAAACAGCTACATTCGTCCTGCTAATTAATCGTAAATTCGCATAAATTACAATAAACTATATGTCTCGTAAAAAGAAAGACAAATCAAAAAAACACAAATCAAGCCTTCAAAATCTTATTCGTCGCTTTTTTGAAAAGAACTCAACTGGAGTTTTTACACATCAACAAATATGCGCTGCTCTTGAAATAAAAGAAAATGCGCTGAGAAAACTAACTTACAATATCCTCCAAGATTACAGTAAAGATAATTACTTGAAGGCTGTTTCTCATGGTCAATACAAACTAAATAATTCCGATGGAAATTTCGTCGTTGGATATCTTGACACAACTATGCGTGGTGCTGGATTTGTAAGTATTGACGAAAATGAAAGCGATGTTTTCATAGCTCCACACAACATCAACCAATCAATGTCGGGTGACTTGGTGAAAGTTCAAGTAACCAAACAAGGTTCTAGTCGCTGGGAAGGTAAAGTAATTGAGGTTGTCGAAAGAGAACGAACCCAATTTGTAGGTGCCTTGGAATTGCATGAAAAATTTGCTTTTTTAATTCCTGATGACGCTAGAGTTGGAACAGATATATACATTCCTAAAGAAAAATTAAAGGGCGCAAAAAATAAAGATCGTGTTTTAGTTCAAATTACGGTTTGGCCAAAATCTGCTGAAAATCCGTACGGTGAAGTCCTTGAAATATTAAGTGGTAGCAATCCGAACGACAACGAAATGATCAGTATTCTTTGTAATCAAGGAATTGATTATATTTTCCCTCAAGAAGTTTTGCAAGAAGCAGAAGCAGTTGGGATAGCGTTGGATCTAGAAGAAATAAAAAAGAGACGTGACATGCGCTCCATTACAACCTTTACCATCGACCCCGTTGATGCTAAGGATTTTGATGATGCTCTTTCTGTCCAAAAACTAAAAAATGGCAATTGGGAAATCGGTGTTCATATCGCTGATGTAAGTCATTATGTGAAACCAGGAACTGCCATGGACAAGGAAGCTTTGAAGCGTTCTAATTCTGTTTATTTAGTAGATAGAGTGATTCCAATGTTGCCGGAACAACTTTCCAACATGGCCTGCAGTCTTCGTCCTGATGAAGATAAATACACATTTTCTGCAGTTTTTGAAATGGATGAAACTGGTAAGGTTTTCAATGAGTGGTTTGGAAAAACCGTAACACATTCAGATAAACGATACGCCTACGAAGATGCGCAAGCAATAATTGAAGGTGGTGAAGGAGAATTCAAAGAGGAGATTCTTTTGTTCGATAAAATCGCCAAGATTCTTAGAAATAAACGAATGAAACAAGGTGCACTTTCGATTGAATCTGAAGAAGTTCGATTTAAATTAGACAAAGAAGGATATCCTGAAAGTTTAGTCATTAAAGTATCGAAAGATGCCAATAAGTTAATCGAAGAATTCATGTTACTTGCCAATAGAAAAGTCGCAGAATTTATCGGGAAAAAGAAAAAAGGGGAATCCGTAATTCCTTTTGTTTACAGGGTTCACGATAATCCGGACCCAGCAAAAGTGGAACTTTTCAAAACCTTTATCAATAAATTTGGTTACGATATTGAATATACAAATATGGATCAAATTGCACAAAAAATGAATGCACTTTTAGATGATATTCGGTACAAAAACGAGTACGGTTTGATTCAAAATATGGCGATTCGTTCGATGGCAAAAGCGACGTATGAAATGCAAAACATTGGTCATTATGGATTAGCTTTTCAGCATTACACCCACTTTACTTCTCCAATTCGTCGATATGCCGATTTGATTGTACATCGTATTCTTCAAGAGGAATTAACGACGCAAAAACATCACTATGGAAATGATTTGAATGATGTGTGTAAACGTATTTCTCGAATGGAACGGAAAGCTTCTGAAGCGGAACGAGAGTCAACGAAATACTTCCAAGTTTTGTTTGTTCAAGATAAAGTGGGTGAAGAATTTGCCGGAACTATTTCTGGAATTGCCGATCACGGAATGTATGTAAAAATGGACGAAAATAAGTGCGAAGGAATGGTTCCAATGAACGATATTCCTGGCGACAATTTTTATTTTGAAGCTGATAAATTTCAGATTACAGGAAAGAAAACAAATAAAATATTCAATCTTGGCGACAAGGTAACCGTGAAAATTTACGAGGTTCATCTGCGTAAACGGCAAATTGATTTGGAGTTGATAGAGGGTTAAATTTCTATTTTATCCTCCTTTAATATCATATCATCTATGGAAATTAACTTTCCATTTTTGTACACATATAAGTGAATTAATTTTCCGTTTTCAGCGAACTCTAATCGGTGACCATGACGTTTTCCGTTCTTATATTTAATTACATCTGAGCGTCTACCGTTGTCAAACCAAAGTTTGTGTTTACTATTTGGAAGTCCATTTTTGTATTTCCCAACGAAGGCTTTTTTACCATTTCGATACTTGTACACCCATTTTCCTTCACGTAATCCATTTTGGAAACTTCCCTTTTCTTGTTGATCGCCAATGAAATAATAATAGTCGCCCTCTACTGCTTCGTCCGCAAATCGTTTTTGTTGAATAATAGTCCCAGTGCTGTCATAATCTATTATATCGCCTTCGTATTTCCCTTTGTAGTAGGTTTCTAATCTTCGAATTTGACCATTTTTATAATACCAAAACCATGCACCTGTTGGCAAATCATTAAAATATCTTCCTTTTTGCTCTATTGAATTATCCGTAAAATAAAAATACCACATTCCTTCTTTTTTCCCATCCCGATAACTACCTTTTGAGTATAGTCCATCTTCAGAATTAAACGTTTGCCAAAGACTGTCTTTCATTCCATCTTCGTTAAACCAACCTTCTGCAATCAAAGAGTCGTTTTTAAAAACTTTAGATAAAGATTGTTCTCCATTGTCTTCAAAATTTCGTTGAATTCCATTCTTTAAACCATTCGTCAGAACATATCTTGATTTTAATTTGCCGTTACCATGAAATTCTTCTTTAAAATCAAATGGTATACTCGAAATTTCTTGGTCCGAAATTAGCTTACCGTTCTCATAAATTTCATGGGATAGAAGTTTACCATTGTTGTCAAAAGTTTGCCATACACCATCTTTCTTCCCATTAATAGATCGGTTTATTCGTCGTTCATCCGAAATTTCGCCGTCAGAAATATTCTTGATGGTGATAAGATTACCTGTATTCGAATCATACTCCTTCAGTAAACCATTTATTTCGCCTTTGTTATAATTTCCTTCTTCCGTTAATTTACCATCCTTAAATCGCTTAAATGAACCTTGAAGCATGTCGTTGATGTAAAAACCGTCGAATTCAATAGTTTGAGTGGAATCGTAAACCAAATACTGACCATTCTTTAAATTATTGGCGTAAGTAATTGAACGTTCTATTTCTCCTTTTTCTGAGTAAAAAAGCCAGGTACTATCCAATCCATTTGAATTCCATTTTCCGTAACTTCTAATTTCACCAGATTCAAAAAAATTGGTCCAATAACCAATCGGTTTGTTGTTTTTAAAATATCCTTTAGAAGATTGTTTTCCAGAAGGATAGGTGTACTTTTTTAACACTAAACTGCTGTCGTTTTGAGAATATACGACAAACGAAATCAAAAAACAAGTGAGATATGAAATTGCGATTTTGATAATAAATTATATTAAAAGATTAATAAATTAAAAATCTACTATTATTATTAGGGCTGTTCATATGTGTTAAACTTTTTGAATAAAATGCGATAATCTAAGTTGTGAACTTTTATTATTGTATTATCAACAGGACTAAATTACAGAAAGTTTTGATTTCTAAGGTTATTAGATACGCTATTCACAATTTAGAATTTTTGGTGTTCGTTTAAAAGTTTATACAAATATTTTTAAAAAATGGGTCGATAACTTGGTGTATAACTTTGAATGAAAACCCGCTAACTTTTCTAGGAATATTCATTTGTATTTTGGTTTTGAATAATTTTTGGTTAATCCTAAATAATCCTTTTAGAACTTATCAGGTCGTTATACACATTTGACTTTTTTTATTGTGTATAAAATAAAAGTTTAACCCTTGATTTTCAACGAAATAGAATCTTTTAAAAACTATCATTGTTTGCAATTAGACCATATTGTGAATAACGCTAACTTTGTCCCAAACGGCAAAGAAAATGAAAAAAAAACTCGTACCAATTGGATGTGATCATGCAGGATTTCAACTCAAAGAAAAGATAATTTCTCATTTAATAAACAAAGGATATGAAATAGAGGATTTCGGATGTTATTCGGAAGAAAGTATTGATTACCCTGATTTTGGACACCTTGTTGCTTCGAAAGTAGAGGAGAACGAAGGAGTGTTGGGAGTAATAATTTGTGGTTCTGGAAACGGCATTAATATGACGGCAAACAAACATGCTGGTGTGCGCTCTGCACTTTGTTGGAAAAAGGAACTTGCTGAATTAGCACGTCAACACAACAATGCTAACATAATTGCTTTACCTGCTCGTTTTATTTCTTTAGAAGAAGGGATTGAAATGGTAGATGTTTTTTTATCTACTGAATTTGAAGGTGGTCGCCACGGAAGAAGAGTAGATAAAATAGCTTGTTCTTAAATTATTGATCAAGAAGATTTTGCATAAACAACTCCGTTTCTTTCATGTATTCGCTATAGTACTCACCCGTACTTGGACCATTAAATCCAGTATGCACTTTTATGATTTCCCTTTTACCATTTACAAAAATAGAGGTGGGAAAAGAAATAATATGATTCAGCATGGAAAAATCCTGTGTGGCTTTATTTTTGTTTGCAGCACCACCTATCAACATAGTAAAAGGAATGTTGTTTCGCTCCTTAAACTTTTGAAGTTTCATTGTATAGTCAGTTTCATTGGCGCCTATTTCGTATCCTATTAATATTATTTCGAGGCCTTTGTCGTGGTATTTTTTATATAAATCCAAATAATATTTCGTTTCGTCCACACAGTTGGGACACCAAGATCCCATGATTTGTATAATCGTCACCTTGTTTTTAAATTTCGGATTTGGGTAGGTAAACAGCGTTCCATCAAGATTAGGTAATTCAAACTTTAATGGATTGTCGTTCACTACAAATGTCAACTCATCTGGATGCGGTAACTCAAATTCTTCGTCTTCTTCTGCTATCCAATCACACGAATAATGTTTACCTGAATAAAATTTACCATAAAGCTTTTCATCAATTAACTCAGCAGTGAATAAGAACGCATGCGAACCGTCAAAACAAGAAAGAAAAAGACTATTTCCATACATGTTTCCTTGCAAAAATCGATAATCACCCGTTTCCGTAAGAAAAGTACCCGTAACTTCTTCTTGATCTTTTTCAAACAAACCAATTGCTGGCCAACTGTCTTTTGTGTTCGGTGCAAATGTGGTTTTCCATTTCTTAGCAAGAAAAGAATCGTCACTTCCATATGTTTTTAAACATTCAAAAAGATCATTCTTGCATTTGTGACCGGTCAATGGAATTTGATAGGTTCCTTTTTTGTTTTTATTCCACCAATAACCATTAAAAGAGTTGTTTTCATTAAATACAAACCGTATTTGAGAATCAAACTGAGGGAAATCATAACACAGGGTATCCCCATCTTTCATCTTGAAAATCAAATTAATTCTCTCTGCTGCATTCTGTATTTGTATTTTTGGAATACCACCTTCTCCTTTTTCAAGAATCATGTTGAAAGGTAAGTAAACAGACGTTTCTAACTCAAGTCTACCTTGCCAAGGACCCATTTCTATTCCTTTTTTCGCAAAAGAATTAGAGGTGAATAGTAAACAAACAACAAAGGAAAAAAAGATGGAAATACGCATTAATGAATTTGTCTATTAGTAAAAATAGAGTTTTTTGTCGGTTTTTTTTTATGTCAATGCAACCTTTTAAAGTAATTTTGGGTCAATAAGAATGCTGCATAGTATATGAATTTAGACGAAATAATTAACAATTGTAAGCAAGGAAAACATAGCGCGCAGCAAATGTTATTTGATTATTTCAGTCCAAAAATGATGACAGTTTGTCTTAGATACCTTGGAAACAGGGAGGAAGCGGAAGATGTTTGTCAAATCAGTTTTGTGAAACTCTTTAAAAACATCCATAACTATAATAAGGATGGATCGTTTGAGGGTTGGGTAAGACGTATTTTTGTAAATACAAGTTTGGACCAAATTAGGAAGAATAAAAAAACAAAATACGACATGTCGGTGGACGATGTGGACTATAAATTAGAAAATAACGACTTTACTCTGGAGCAAATGGCAGCAGAGGACATTTTGAAATTAGTGGAGGAAATGCCCACTGGTTACCGAACCGTTTTCAATATGTTCGCCATTGAAGGATTTAGTCACAAAGAGATTGCTCATCACTTGGCAATCACAGAAAATACGTCGAAGTCGCAATTTAAAAGGGCTAGAGGTTATTTAATGAACAGCTTAGAAAATTTGCAATATGGCAAATGATAAATTTATAAACGAAATCGCTGACAAGCTGAACGGCCTTAGTTCAGAGGTCAACCCACAAATGTGGCAAGTGGTTAGCTCTCAAATAGGAGCTGGAGGCGCAGCTGGTGCTGGTCCGGTTATTGGCATTGGTAAATTGGCTGCTTTAGTTGCAGGTGTTACTGCGGTTTCTATTGCGTCTTACTTTGGTTTTAAACCCAACGATAACGAATCAAACTCGACATCAAACAAAGTTGTTCAAACAGCGTCTCAATCGTCAAAAAAAGAAAGTCAATCGATTGATTCGCAAATAGAACAAACTTCAGAGCTTCAGAAAGCAAAAAAGACGACCGTTAAAGCAGCGACTAAATCTACAAAGCAACCGATCAGCTCATCTAAAGGGGCAGCGCCAACTTCTGAAACCGAAACCATTGAAGTGAAAACCCCAGGTTTTATTGGGGTTAGAACAATTGAAAAAACAAATAATCCGACTATTAAAACAGGCGTTACTCCAAATTCTACAACGAACAAGACGAATACTTTAGAATCATCCAGCAAAACAGAGCCCCAAGGGGAAAACATAAGCTCTTCGTACCCGATTAAAACAAATTATAATGTTTTTACTCCAGATGGAGATGGGGTCAATGATTATTTTGAAGTAGAATCGGAAGGGCTTACTGATTATACCATCGTCATCATGGATGAAAAAAACCACAAGGTTTGGGAGTCGAAAGATACTAAAGCGAAATGGGATGGTCGAGACCTGTCAGGTCAAATGGTTGCTAAAGGCAGATATTTGTGTTTGATTGCTGGAAACGGACCAGATAAAAAGCCGTTTGGTAAACACGTAATTTTGAATATTAGATATTAAAACTCGCTACTTAACACTACAAAAAAACCCCTGATACTTTTGTGTCAGGGGTTTTTTGTGAGGTCCCGAGCGGATTCGAACCGCTGTAGATGGTTTTGCAGACCACTGCCTAGCCGCTCGGCCACAGGACCATTTTTTGTGTCGGCAAATATAGAAAAAAACTAGACTAAACGAGTGTTTCCTCTATGATAATTGCCACGTTTGCCACATCTCCGTTAATTGGAGGAGTGTGTTTTATTATTTTGACGTTAAGAGTTCGAATTCCTTTCGCTTCTTTTTTTATTCGGCCTACTATTCGTTGACCAACCTCTTCTATTAGTTTGGAACGAACCGCCATCTCTTCAACAGCGATTCTGTTTATTAGGACATAATCCACAGTGTCAGAAAGTTCGTCTGTTTCCGTGGCCTTCGTAAAATCGGTTGTCAACTTCACATCAACAGAATATTCACCGCCTATTTTCCCCTCTTCTGGCAAACAACCATGAAAAGCATACAGGCGTATATTATTTAACTCTATGGTGTGAACAGCCATGTTATTTTAATTTGTCAAGACCTATTTCCATTCGCGCAACACACTCTTCTTTACCTAAGAATTCAGAAATATCAAACAAACCTGGGCCCATTCCTTTTCCTGTCAACAATAAACGGTATTGAGGCATAGCTTGACCAAAACCAATTCCTTTTTCTTCAACGAATCTCTTGAACAACGCATCTAAAGTTTCAGCGTCGAATTCAGATGCTTTTAACTTTTCCATCCATTCCAACATCAATTCAGTTGTTCCTTCTTTCCATTTTTTATTGACAGTTTGCTCGTCATATTCCGTTGGGCGTTCCAATAAATAAACACCTTCAACTGGAATATCTGCGATAAATGTTGCACGCTCTTTTATCAGCTCTGCCACTTTCGCAAGTCGTTCTGTCGTTTCGTTTGGACAATATTCTTTTAATGCCTCTCCAAGAACCGTGTTGTCCATCGCTCTCAAATAGCCTTGTTGAAACCAATTTGTTTTATCCGGATCAAACTTTGCTCCAGACTTTGAAACACGGTCCAGAGAAAATGCTTCGGTTAATTCATCTAAGGTAAACAACTCTTGAGTAGTTCCTGGGTTCCACCCTAAAAACGCCAACATATTAATGAAAGCAGGCTGCAAATACCCTTCTTCTTTGTATCCAGAGAAAACCTCGTTCTCGGCTGTAGTCCAATTCAAAGTAAACACCGGGAAACCTAATCGATCGCCATCGCGTTTTGATAATTTACCATTTCCATCTGGTTTCAATAGCAATGGAAGATGAGCAAATTTAGGTGCAACCCATCCAAAAGCACGATATAACAAAATATGTAAAGGAGCAGAAGGCAACCATTCTTCCCCACGAATTACGTGGGATATTTTCATTAAATGATCATCTACAATATTTGCTAAATGGTAGGTCGGCAATCCGTCGCTTTTAAATAAAACCTTATCGTCAAGGTTGTTTGTGTTCACAACTACCCAGCCGCGAACCATATCTTCAAATCGAACATCTTCGTTGCGTGGCATTTTCATTCGTATTACAAACGGATCACCAGCATCAAGACGACGTAGAACTTCTTCGTTTGGCAATGTCAATGAGTTCTTCATTGTTGAACGCGAAATACCGTTGTATTGCCAGTTCGGCATACCTGCCTTTTTCGCATTGTCTCGAGTTGTCTCGAGTTCTTCCGATGTGTCAAAAGCGTAATATGCTTTGTCGTTTTCGATAAGCTCCAAAGCAAATGGTTTATATAAATGCATGCGTTCCGATTGAACATATGGACCATATTCACCCCCTAATCCTGGACCCTCTGTTGGCATAATTCCTGCCCACTCCAAAGAGTCCGTAATGTATTTCTGTGCACCAGGAACAAAACGATTTTGGTCGGTGTCTTCGATACGGATAACAAACGTACCCTTGTGTTTTTTAGCAAATAGATAGTTGTACAAAGCCGTTCTCACACCACCAATATGCAAAGGACCTGTTGGAGAAGGAGCGAATCGTACACGAACGTTTTCTGACATATTCAGTTTTTTCGGCAAAGATACGTATTTCAATGTCAATCAAAAGAATTGATGGCTTGTTAATATTTTCAAAGTATTTGCGTTTTTAGGGTGTATTGTCCTATCTTAGGCAGTTAAATTAAAGAGTAAAATATGTCGGCTTTTGACCGCTTACTGGAACAAATAGATTCTTTCATCCGAAAGCACTACAAAAACGAAATGATAAAAGGACTCATTTTGTTTGTTGGTGTGCTCCTTGGTTCCTTCCTTTTAGTTACTGGTTTGGAATACTTTGGTCACTTCAATTCCTACGTTAGAGGCTTTTTGTTCTTCAGTTTTATTGGCGTCAATCTATATATCTTTATTCGTTACTTTCTTTCGTCTTTACTGAAGTTGAACTCGTTTGGTAAAAGAATTAATAGGTCCCAAGCCGCGGGCATTATTGGTCGTTTCTTTCCGCAAATATCAGATCGCCTATTGAATACGTTGCAGTTGAATGAGCAAGGCAACGTCGGAAATTTCGAATTGATTAGAGCAAGTGTTGTTCAGCGATCTAACAATTTGGGTGCTTTCAATTTTGGTTCAGCCATTGATTATATAGAGAATAAAAAATATGCCAAGTGGTTAATTCCAGTTTTTGTCCTTCTTTTAGGGGTGGCTATTTTAGCCCCGGGCATTTTAACCCAAGGAACAGAAAGAGTCGTTAACTTTAAAGAACAATTTACCCCAATTGCACCTTTTTCTTTCAATGTAAAGAATGCAAATATGGTTGTAGAAGAAGGCCAAGATGCTGAAATAGAAGTACAATTGGTGGGAAACTCTATTCCAGATAAAATTTATTTAAATTCTGATCAAGGGAAATTCTTGATGACGTGGAAATCGAAAAGCGAGGCGACGTTTTTATTGCCAAAGATTACACAAAAAACCAATTTCTTTTTTGAAGCAAATGAATTCTCATCTGAGACATATGCAATAAAAGTATTGCCGAAATCGGCTATCGGAAAACTTACGGCGAATATCGTTTACCCAAGTTATTTAGGTCGAGCTCCTGAATCAGTTCAAAACGTCGGTGATTTGAATGTGCCTGAAGGTTCAATTGTAGAATGGTCTTTCCTTACGAAGAACACAAAAAAAGTGATGGTTTCTGACGGAAACAAAACAGAAACGTTCACAACCGATGGTTTCAAGTATAAAAGAAGCTTTCGAAATGATATGGGAATTCTGGTGCGACTTCAAAACAAACAAAGCAATAAGATTGACTCGTCTAGAATGAATATTACTGTTGTTCGAGATGCGAATCCAAACATTGCGGTGCGCGAGGTGAAAGACACAGTTAGTGACGGCTTGAGATTCTTCTCCGGAAATATTTCGGATGATTATGGATTGTCTGCTTTAACGTTTGTCTATAGAATTATTTCGAAAGAAGGTAAATCTAGAGAAGAACGAATGTCTGTTTTATCTCCAAAAGGAACGGATTTTCCTTTTGATTTTGCTGTTGACTTTAGAAGAGAAAACCTTAAGATTGAAGACCGGGTAGAATATTACTTTGTGGTGAGCGATAACGATGGGGTTAATGGAAGTAAATCGACCAGAAGTCAGGTATTTACTTATCAGTTGCCTTCACTGGAGGAGCTAAATGAGGATCGCGAAAAAGATCAAGAGAAAACGCAAGAAGACTTAGCGAAACTATTAAATAAAACACAGGATTTCCAAAAAGATGTTCAACGTCTTAAAAAGGAGGTAATGAATTCCAAATCAATGGATTGGAAGACAAAAAACCAACTTGATAAACTAAAGGCTGATCACATGGAGCTCCAAAAATCCTTACAGAACCTTCAACAGAATATGGAGAAGAGTGTTGAGGAGAAAAACCAATTGTCGGAAATGGACAAAGAGCTTCTCGAAAAGCAAGCACAAATTGACGAGTTATTGAGCGAGCTGATGGATGACGAAATGATGGAACTCCTTAAGAAACTAGAAGAGTTAATGATGGAGCAAAACAAGGACGAGACGCAAAAGCAACTCGACAACCTTGAACAGAATACAGAGGACAAGAACAAGCAATTGGATAGAAGTCTGGAGATGTTGAAAAAGCTGCAGGTGAATGAAAAGATTGACGACATAGAAAAGGAATTGAAAGCCTTAGCTGAGGAACAAAGAAAACTGGAGGACGACATCAGTAAAGACAAAATTACCGCAGAAAAGGCCAAGGAAAAACAAGATGAGTTGAACAAGAAGTTCGATGACATTAAAAAAGATTTAGAGGAAATGAAGAAGCTGAACGAGGAGCTTCAGCGTCCTATGGATATAGATGACCAGAAACAAATGCAAGAGAAAATCTCTGAGGAGATGAATGAGGCTTCTGGTGAGCTTGAAAAGAATAAGAAAAGCAAAGCTTCTGAAAAGCAGAAACAATCGGCTGAGGACATGGAAAAGATGGCTGAGGAGTTAAATAAAAGTCAAGAGGAAGCCAATGCTGAACAAGAAGGAGAGGACATGGATATGCTTAGACGGATTCTTAAAAACTTGATGACACTGAGTTTTGATCAAGAAAACCTAATGAAAAAGTTTGCTTCAGTAAACGATAGCGACCCGATGTATAAGAAGTTTGGCCGAATGCAAAGGGCGATAGTTGACGACACGAAACAAGTTCGAGATTCTTTAGAAGCGTTGGCAAAACGACAACCGAAAATCGCTTCGTTTATTGACAAAGAATTAAATGATATTGCAGTTAACCATGATTTAGGTTTGGAAGATATCGATGAGCACAGAAAAAGAGAGCTTGGTCAACATCAACAATTTGTCATGACGGGCTACAATAATCTGGCTCTTTTGCTAAATGAAAGTTTGCAATCTATGCAGGCTCAGGCGCAGCAAAACAGCAAGCCGGGCGCTGGAGAATGTGAAAAACCAGGAGGAAAAGGTCAGCCAAAACCAGGACAAGGGAAGCTTGGAAATAGTGATATGAAACAAGCCTTAAAGAAACAGCTTGAGCAAATGCAAAAAGGCAAAAGTCCTGGAGGAACGAAGCCAGGTGATCAACCCGGAATGGGAACGGATGGTCAGGGAGAAGGAATGATGCCGGGCGGAATGTCAAATAAGCAAGTGGCAAAAATGGCGGCTGAACAATCTGCTATACGAAAGAAATTACAAGAATTACGCGACCAACTAAACAGGGAAGGTCGAGGCGAAGGAAACAAGTTGAATCCGCTTATTGATGAGCTGGAGAAACAACAACAAGAATTGTTGAATAAAAACTTTTCACCAGAAATGATTCAACGACAAAAGAACATTTTGACACGATTATTAGAGAGTGAAAAGGCACTGATGGAAAGAGGCTTCGAAGAGAAACGTGAATCTCAAAGTGGAAAGGATAAAGTTTTAGGTAACCAAATACGGTTTGAGGAGTATAACAAAGAAAAATTAAAGCAAGTAGAGCTGCTAAGATCTGTTGACCCCGTTTTTAGGAAATACTATAAGGACAAAGCAAATCAATACTTTAATTTGTCAATGTGATGGAAAGTATGAAGGAAGGATTCAATGTTATTGAGGAGATTAAAGTACCCTCAAGTTTCGAACACTTAAGTAAAATCGAAGGGTTAATTGACCGTTCTTGTGCAACAGCAAGCGTAAGTGAAGACAATTATGGGAACGTTTTAATTGCGGTAACCGAAGCGTTTAATAATGCGGTCGTTCATGGTAATAAGAACGATGATTCGAAAACGGTGAATTTACAGGTTGGTCATACGGACGAAGAACTTTGTTTTGTTTTGCAAGATGAAGGAACAGGTTTTGATTACGAGAATGTGGCTGACCCAACTGCGCCAGAAAACATTGAAAAAGAGAATGGCAGAGGAATTTATTTGATGAGACACCTAGCGGACTTGGTTGAGTTTGAAAATGAAGGTCGTGAGGTAAGTATATTCTTCAAAAAGAATGATTGATTTTACTTGGTCGAAAGGCTTCCGTTTTGAAATAAATAGTACTCAAGTTGATTTGTGGATTGAAGATGTGGTTGCCCAAGAAGGAAAAACTTTGGGTGATGCGGCAGTTGTTTTTTGCAGTGATGAAGAGCTGCTAGAAATGAATAAGCAGCATCTAAACCACGATTTTTACACCGACATAATTACGTTTGATTACACTAAAGATAATGTTGTGTCAGGCGATTTATTTATCAGTGTTGACAGAGTTAAGGAGAACGCAGAGGATCGTTCCTTAGAGTTTAACATAGAGTTGAATCGTGTTGTAGTTCATGGTTTTTTGCACCTTTGTGCTTATGGTGACAAAGGTGAGGATGAGGAAACGATGATGCGAAACAAAGAAGACTTTTATTTAAACAAGCTAAAAGGTTTCACGTGAAACCTTTTTTAATTTGCGCACCGACGAAGTCGGTGTAATTTTATTCCACGGGAAACATAGAAGATGTTAAAAGAATACGATGTTATAGTTGTTGGTGCTGGGCATGCCGGTTGTGAAGCTGCTGACGCGGCGGGCAGATTGGGTGCAAGCGTTTTGTTGGTGACAATGAACATGAATACAATCGCTCAAATGAGCTGTAATCCTGCAATGGGAGGGGTGGCGAAAGGGCAAATTGTTCGTGAAATTGATGCCTTGGGCGGAGGCTCAGGAATTGTATCTGACTTGAGTGCGATTCAGTTTCGTTTGTTGAATCGATCGAAAGGACCGGCAATGTGGTCACCAAGAACCCAGAATGATAGAATGAAGTTTGCTGAAGAATGGCGTTTGTTGCTCGAAAGAAATTTGAATGTTGACTTTTGGCAAGACATGGCAATAGGACTGATTGTTGAAAACGAAAAGGTTGTTGGGGTTAAAACCGGAATGGGAATCGACATTCGAGGTAGGTCTGTTGTTTTAACGAATGGCACTTTTCTGAATGGCTTAATTCACCTTGGTGAAAAGCAATTTGGTGGCGGACGAGTTGGCGAAAAAGCGGCGACCGGAATTACGGAAGATTTACGTCAATTGGGGTTTGAATCCGGCAGAATGAAAACCGGTACACCTCCGCGAGTGGATGGTCGTTCATTGGATTATTCTAAAATGGAAGAACAGTTTGGTGATGAGAACCCATCGAAGTTTTCCTTTTCGCATACTGCGGCATTAACAAAACAACGTTCGTGTTGGATTACCTATACTAATCCTGAAACTCATGAATTATTAAAAACGGGATTTGATCGTTCTCCTATGTTTAATGGTGCGATTAAAAGTGCCGGTCCTAGATATTGTCCGAGTATAGAAGACAAGATTAACCGTTTTTCGGATCGGGATAGACACCAAATTTTTGTCGAACCTGAAGGCTGGAATACTGTTGAGATTTATGTGAACGGGTTTAGCACGAGTTTGCCTGAGGATGTTCAACAAATGGCGCTTCAAGCAATACCCGGATTTGAAAAAGCGAAGATGTTCCGCCCTGGTTATGCTATAGAGTATGATTATTTTCCACCCACTCAGTTGAAGCACACTTTGGAGACGAAGTTGATTGATAATCTATATTTCGCTGGACAAATTAATGGTACAACTGGATATGAAGAGGCAGCATGTCAAGGGTTGATGGCGGGAACAAATGCGGCGCTGAAGATTCAAGAGAAAGATCCTTTTATGCTAGGAAGGGATGAAGCCTATGTTGGTGTTTTAATTGATGATTTAATAACGAAGGGTACTGAAGAGCCATACCGTATGTTTACTTCTCGTGCTGAGTACAGAATATTATTGAGACAAGACAATTCAGATATTCGTTTAACTCCAATTGCTCATGCAATGGGAATGGCGAGTGATGAACGTTTAGAGAACGTAAATGAAAAAGTGAAAGCGACCAATGAGATGATAGGGTTTTTGCAAAACGAAGGTGTGAAGCCGGAGAGCGCAAACCCAGTATTATTGAAAAAGGAAAGCGCTGAAATTAAACAACAGGTAAAATTGGGTCAGATAATTATTCGCCCACATATCGTCATGTCAGATATTTTTGAAATGAGTCCTTCGGCCAAATTGAAAGCGGAAGAATTGGAAGAAATGCATGTGGATGTTGTAGACCAAGCTGAGATACTTTTGAAGTATGAAGGCTACATTAATCGAGAACAAGAAATGGCAGACAAGCAACATCGTTTAGAGGGTGTGAAAATTCCTTTGGATGTTGATTATCATGCTATGCCAAGTTTAAGCATGGAGGCGCGTTTGAAGTTGTCAAATATTCGACCCGTCACTATAGGACAAGCAAGTCGGGTGAGTGGAGTTTCTCCAAGTGATGTTTCGGTGATTTTAATCCATTTGGGTCGATAGTTTCACGTGAAACACCTGTCTATTTATTTCTGAATCGAAATAGAGCGATTTAAGAGCACTTCTGCTTCTTGGAGAGGAAATCTATAGGCTTATGTTGAGATAATCAAATTAGAACGGCGTGTTTTTTGTTTAGCCAACATGGGCTTAACAAGCTATTTAACAGTTAGTTAGGAGCATCAATCCAGTCGCCGTGCTCGCGAATGAGATCAATCAACGCATCAACTGCTTCAGCTTCTGCAATGTTTTTTCGTACTACTGTTTTTTCTTTATAGAGATTAATTTTTCCAGGACCGGTTCCAACATATCCATAATCTGCATCTGCCATTTCTCCAGGACCATTTACGATGCATCCCATAATTCCAATTTTCAATCCTTTCAAATGAGAAGTTCGTTGACGAATTTTTCCAGTTGTTTCTTGAAGGTCAAATAAAGTTCGTCCACAGGAAGGACAAGAAATATATTCCGTTTTTGAAATTCGAGTTCGCGTGGCTTGTAAAATTCCGAATGAGGTGGAATTGATTGTGCGAAGTGGTTGAGGAGAATTGATCCAAATGCCATCACCGTATCCATCAATTAATATACTTCCTGCATCGCTTGACGAATGAAGTTGAAAAGTTTCTTCGTCCAGTTCAGCATATGTGTATTTCAAAATGAAAGGGTTATTTATCCCTAAATTGTTCAGTTCATATATGACTTTGCGAAATACTTGTGTTTTATTTTCAAATGCAGTTTCAACAACCAAAATGGCATTTGGGTGATTTGATATTTCTTTTGTTACCTTAAATTCCCCTTTTGGACAATAAAAAAAAGGTTGATTTATTGTGATCAATTCGGTTGACAACGGATAATACCCGGATTTTCCTTCATATTCTATTAACCACAAGTCGTAATCGACAACAATTCCGATTGTTCCAGGCGTTTCAAATGCTAATTTATTGGAACCAATGTACACATAATCAGCAGCTTGGTCCATTATGTTCCATTTATCTAATTCAATGGAATAGGTATAACCGAAACCAAAGAAATTGGCCGGTTTAATATCTGTTTTATCGCTTAAATTGGCTATTACCACCGGAACGTGACCATGACCGATATTACTTATTACCGCCGATTCTGAGCGAACATGGTCAAATGGAGAATGAGGTAAAGTGTCGTATCCTGTAATTTCGAGTATGTTGGTTTGATTATTATATTTCTCAACTAATTTTCGTGCGACTGGAATTTCAAATTCAGGCTCCTCGGTTAATGAAACACGAACAGTATCGCCGATTCCGTCTTCCAACAAAGCGCCTATC
>ERZ1047472.178-NODE-178-length-59986-cov-6.930470_pt1 | contig 59986 bp, 57 predicted proteins | sample MGYA00383095_ERZ1047472 | MGnify/ENA primary metagenome ERZ1047472 (study PRJEB29581, sample SAMEA5548365) | metagenome | biome: marine; feature: coastal; material: water | depth 1 m | study: Short-term variability in the microbial, nano- and picoplankton dynamics... | reverse complement strand
TCACCAAACACATCCAAACTTTTATTAAAACTAACATCACCACTCACATCCAAATTTTTATTAAAACTAACATCACCAAACACATCCAAATGCCCACTCACATCCAAAGTTTTATTGAAACTAACATCGCCAAACACATCCAAATGCTCGCTCACATCCAAACTTTTATTGAAACTGACATCACCAAACACATCCAAATGCCCGGTCACATCCAAACTTTTATTGAAACTGACATCGCCACTCACATCCAAATGCCCACTCACATCCAAACTTTTATTGAAACTAACATCACCTGAAACATCTACGCGCCCACCAACATACATATTACCATAACTTGCGTCTAATGTAAATATATTGTCACCTCCATCATTACTATAATTTGCCGATATTGTACCTGGATTACCCTGGTCTCCTTTCAAACCTTCAGGAATACCAAATTTTAATTCTACTATATTTGTACTTGAACCTACATTCTCAACCGTTGCTTGTGCAACTTCGGTTAAAGATACTGGCGCTAAATTTATGGTGCTATCTACTTTCACCTCACCTGGTTGTCCTTTTGGTCCAATTGGTCCGGCTGGACCTGGATTACCTTGATCGCCGGTTACACCAACCGGTCCTTGAGGACCCGCGGGACCAACCGGACCAATTGGACCCAATTGTATATAATTTGGATCAATATTAGAACTCATATTTTATATACTAGAAAGATAGATTTTATATATATATTTCAAACATATATACAAAAAAAATACGCGTAATATTTAAATATATTATTTACATAAGTCTTCCTAACACACTAATATAATCATCGTCTAATTCGTATCGAACACCGATAACTTTTGATGTTATTTTATCACCTTCTTTTATTTTGCTAAAACGATCATCTAAATGATGATGATCACGAGCAATAAACATGGTAATGGGAATATTTTTTTCGTCATCAATAACATGTGCATGAATTCCAGCTTTTGTCATAGTTTTACATATACATTCAATTTTCATGTTTTCTGTTGGCAAGCAAACCATAGTTTCAAAAACCACGTGAAATTCTACAACGTTATTGTTTATTAGTCCGCTTGAATAGTTCAATATTCTCATTGAATTCGGACGAATAAAACCTTCATTTACACATTTACCGCCCATAGTGGCACCTAATTTTGCTTCTAAATTTGCCTTCACATTTTTTCCAATTTCGGTAATAGATAGCGACATTTTACGGTCTAAAATAGATTTCATATAGACTCCGAATATCTTATCCTCACCTTCGCGTTTGTCATTTCTTTTCGGTTTTCGAATAACAACGGCAGACATGTTAATACTAATATAATGATTATATTTTATATTATTTACGTTCAAGTTATATAATTCAATTTTATTCAAATTGAAAAATCGACCTTCTTTATGATCGATTCTTTCGTGTTTTCACACATCGAAATTTTTTATTTCGAATCTCATTATCTTTACATTTTTTAACACATCTTCTAGTTAAAGGATTACGAATTTTTTCGTGAGGACATTCTTCTAACACCTTTTTACATTTGAAGGAAGAATCGCGACTATAACCTATCTTGCATTTTTTCAGGCATTTTTTTGTATTAGGATTCATTTCTTTACCTTCAGGACATTTACGTACTGGATCTACCGTTAAAGAATCGAGCATTTTTCTTGAAGATAATGAAATATCTTCCAATGAGGTACTTTTAATTTGATTCATTACATTTTTCTTGGACTTTGACATTGTTTGAACGTGGTTATTTAAAAATTCTTTGTTCTGGTCCTTTAAAATATACTTATTCAATATTTCTTCATATTTAGTAAGAGCCGTTTCTATTTCGTATCGAATTTGAATATTAGGATGATACATATTGTAAAACAGATCTCCTAATTCTTTTGCAAAATCGTTTTCCATAAATTTATTTACGTGATTCAAAACATACATTAACGAGAGTCCAAGACCATAAGAATCTACAGTTTTATACGATTTATCTACTATTTGTTTGTAATTTTTTTTTTTCAACGTTTTTAAGGTATTTAAATAATCTCCCATCACATCTTCAATTGTCTTTGTACAATAATGAGCATTTTCTTTACAATGAACTTCATTTAAAAGGGTAATAAATGCCAACGATTCATTTGATATATTTGTCGTGTCGTTATTTGATGATTGTGTATATGTTTTAATTTCGTCAATTAACTTGCCTACATGATGTAATTTATCAATATCTGCCTTTTTACTAAATTTATTAAAAATTTTCTTATTTAAATAACCTAATTCAATTGGAAATGACCAATGAAACATGGCCAACCAAAACCCTTCTTTTTTCATTTTCTCGAAAATATTATTTTTTTGGGTCATTAATCCGAAATCGATATATTTCACCTCATTCCTTTTACTATGATAGACAATATTTTGGTGTTTTACATCATGATGTACAATATCCCCCGATTGAAAAGCTTTCAGTCCAAGAAACAATTTCTGACAACAAATCCAGAAATCCGTTATTTTTGTCTTATTTGACTCGTCGATAACTTGTTTGTTCATATTTTGTGAAAATATTTTCAAACTATCACCCCCATTTCTCATTTTCATCAAGGAATAATCACTATAATTTTTAAGCACTGTATCGCCCATATTACACATTTTGATTGCTTTAATATTGTATGGTTGTTTTCCAACCTTACACAAAGTAGGTTGTCCAAGATAAAACTCCTTATTTCGATCCACACTAGAAATAAGAACATATTCTTTCATTTCACTATTTGCTTCATCTGTATCCATTAGTTTTGAAATTTGGTCTAAATCGCGGTCTTTACTTCCATCGCATAATAATGGGGGATAGTGCACGCATCCATATGTTCCTTGACCAATAACTTGTGTCCTTATTTCACTCATATATAAATACCCTCATATATTTATACATTATGCTCTTCTGAACTTGGCAATATTATTATAACTAGCCTGTTCCGGATTTAAATACCATACTTGGTTTTTATATTCATTTTGTGTTCTATGTCGCAACAATAATTCAACAATAACACACAACCCTTGTTGCATAATTTCTTTAGACTTTGTTAAACTATACATAGGATCACTTACATCTTCACCGTCATGAACAATTTGATTTAAACGCTTAATAATATCGCCTTTTCCGGGGGTTTGTCCATTAATACGTGTCCCGGTGTTATTTTGTAGTTGATTTAAATCTTTAATACGGAAAACCATTTCTTTGTTATTTCTAAACATGTCTATAAACCCAACAATGCGGGGGTAATTGTCAGGATTTTTTTCTAAAATTTCGTTCATTTGTCCGGATTGTTTGAAATTACGAACATCCTCTGGTTCGGCCTCCTTCCATTGACTCGTATCTTCAGATGATTGAAGATAGAGCGTCCAAGATTTCGTATTTACCAATACATAACCAGATTTGTTTTTATACGTGATTATATTTTGATCTAAATAATGTTTTATCACCTCTTCTACTTCTTCGAATTTATCGTATATTTTTGAATAGAAATGAGAAAGTAATACAAGTTTTTCTTCCGGCATTAACATATCAACATTGTGTTGGATAATATATTTGACAAATTCATCATAACTAATATTATGAACCAATTGAACATGATTTAAGATTTTACTAGCGTGCTTATACCAGTCTTGATCGCCATACGGAATACTTTGTATTTTAGTTGCGTTTTCGAGTTGATGTTCAATATTACGTAAAATAGACTCGTAACTTTGCGTAGTTTCCTCTTCTTGGACATTTGTTTCAAACTCTTTCGGTATTTCCATAACTATATTGGTTCGTTTATAATCAATCGGTACTTTACGTTCAAACAAGGAAATCTGATCGTCGGTAATTTCTACGGGTTGAAATGCGTAAATGTTTCCTTTATTTACTAAGTTTCCTCGCCTACCCCATTTATCAATGATATACTCATTTTTATTTTTAATAAAATTATGTAAAGCGCTATATATTTGTTCAATTGGATATTGTTTAGTGACATTAATCATATCAATTAATTCCGATAATTCATAAAAATGTTCTCCTTTCTTTTCATCACGGTAGATTTCACGTATGCGTTTCATTAATTTTCCATTATTTGTTTGTAAATATTCATTATTATACATTTCTTCGCGAGGTTTCGTTACAAGTTTATTCGACTTATTGTTACATTTATAGTCACAAGTTTCCATATAATCGCAAATATGACTATGGGGACTGTCTCCAATCGCAAAATCGATTTTCTTATTCTTTGATGAAAGTTCTATTTGTAAATTTTGATTAGACGCAATTGCTCTTAGTTTTTCTTCAGTAAAATTACTCTGTCCAATATTTAATAAACAATCAACTGACGTTTCTTTTAATAACCGTGTTACTTTTCCAATTTGTTCTGCTTTCCTTTTTGCTAAACGATAAATATATACATCCGTTGCTTCCTCTTTCTCGTTTTCCAAAGACGTGGCATACATAAAAATCTCCACGTTCCGTTTTTCAAATGGTAATAAGCAATGACTTAAATTGCGAACCCCGCGACCAATAATTTGTTCAATACGATTCATATTGTACCATGGTTCTAAAATGTGAATTTGACGAATACATTTGAAATCTAATCCTTCCGAACCAGCCTTTGATATTAAAATAACTCTCACTTTTTCACCATTTTTATTGTTTGAATTCGTAATATGTTTAATATCTTGGGCATTTTGTGGAGAATATGATTTATCACCTGTAATCATAACATATTTTGCTTGATTGAATTCACCAGAAACCTCACTTTTCGGTTTCATAGTCATCGAATCGATAGGTTCTGTGGGAGGTTTTTCAAACAATGGTTTCGTATATTCGGAACTTCCAAAACGTGTAAAACCCATTTCTTCTAATGCTAATGCAATTGGTACAACTCCTCCATCAATATATTGTGAATAAATCAAAACAATACCTGTTGAATTTCGAATTGTTTGACAAATTTCATGTATTTTCGCGCTGTATTTGTATATTTCATTCGGACTAAAAATACGTCCATATTTTTCTTGGACATCGGGTTTGTAAGAGAAGTTATATTTTCGAGGATTTTTCTTATTCGATTCGTCAATATAATTCATCACCGAATTCATACCACGTTTTCCTACCATTGTTGCGCGGGGATCGGTGTTTTCGTCATTTTCCAATATAGATTCTTTTGATTCTTCCAATAATCCACTTTGAATTTGTTTGTCCAATGTTTCACTTGGATAAACGATATTCAATACTTCCAATGGTGTTTGCAGTCGTCGAAATCCAAATCTATCTAACTCATCGAAATCTATTTTTTGACCCTCAACATCCTTTTTCATAGAACGTATTACTAGATCATATGCATTATTTTGATAAGAATTTACTTTTGTTACATAAAGAGGGAGACTTTGTAATGGTTGATCAATTTTTCGTCCGTTTAATTGAATAGTTGGTAATTTAAATTGACCTGTATTTTGACCGACTAATGCTTGTCCTGCTTTTAATAAATTTCCTAACCCACCAGTTGGTTCTTGGAATGTTTTCTCTAGCGCAAATACGTTTGGATAAATACGATAAGGGAAAGTATAAGGATTTTCGCCACGTATGTAAGAAATATATCCTGTTAATTTTCGACGCAATAAGTCATCACCGCCTTCTGTTATAACATCACCTTGATCATTTTTCTCTTCTTTTACGAAACCGCCGTTTTGATCAAATACTTCGTTTGTTTGTATTAACCCGCGTTTATCATTTGCGTTCATTAAATTAGTCAACCAAATAATCTCGCTATATGAATTATACATGGGTGTTGCGGATAATAATAATAATCGCATATTGTTACAGTGTTTTGCAAGTTTCATTAATAATTTCCCCGTTTTATCATCTTTATTGTCTTCTGTTAAACGAATATTATGTACTTCGTCAATAATAATAAGACGATTATTAAAAAAACGACGCATGTTTTGTAATTCCATTCGTTTTTTTTCTTCACTTGTAAATCCAGTAGTTTCTACGACGACCTTTTTACGAATATAATTGGCAAATTCAACGTACCCCATAAACACATAATATTGATTAATAATGGTTTTAATTTGAGAAACGAGTTTTTCTCGCGGTACATCTTTTAAATTGGTGGGATTCACCTCTTTAATGAATAAATTACCATTACACGAATCAATATGCCACAAACCATCTTTTTGATTCAATCGTCTTTCGTCAAATAATTGTAATTTATAATTAGCTTGGACATTTGGTGCAGCTACAACTAAAATTCGTTGCTTAATACCAGTTTGTTTCATGTAAGATCGCATTTCTTCTCCAATCCCAATGGAACTACATGTTTTGCCTGTTCCTAAACCATGATATAATAGCAAACTGTTATAAGGAGTTTGAAAAGACAAGAAATTTTTAACAAACAATTGATGTGGTAATAATTCAAATGACGCATCGCACATTTTTTTCGCATATTCTTTTATATCTCGTATTTCACCATCGTATTGTGTATCATAAAATTCTTTATGACTGGCAATTTTTTCGGAAAATAATGGGTCGTTTAATGTAGGATATAAAAACAATGATTCACCATTTTCCTCCTCTTTGTATTCAAATTGCTCTTTTTTTCTTAGAAATTCATTCGAATTTTTGGAAACATTAGAAAGAAGTTCGGTCATATAAGACTTCTTCTTTTTAATAATAATGGGTTTTACAGAATTGATTTTTTCTTCTGGACTATCCAAAATGGAATCCTCTGATTCAATTGAATTTTGAATGGACGATTTTATTTTAATTTCGGGTTTTTCTGTTGCCATAATGAAAATATACGTATATTATACACGTATATTTCAATTTACTTATTTGAACAATTTATCTAAAGATTTTCAATAGCCGTTTTTTCTCCGTGACATTCGCGACACAATGCAACTAAATTATCTACGTGATTACTTCCGCCATGTTCTAATCGTATTACGTGATCTACTTCAAACCATGCGTTTAACTGATCTTTACATCCATCACACTTCCAATTTTGACGCGATGCCACAAATTTTTTCTTCGTCTCACTCACCGAACGTTTTGTACCTTTTTTCCCCGATGTCATTAAAATTTCTTGAGATCGCGATTGAGCATTCGGGACTTGAACAATTGGATGATTCCCTGTTCCACTATAATTCCGTTTTGACGTAAAATCTAATATAGGTGACAACATGGAAGTGGCGTTTTTATCGATCGGCATATATTTTAAATATTCATTTGAAGTACGTAATATATTCTCCGCATTTGCTGGATTTTTCTTCAATAATATGTACAATACAAATGCACTAAACACAACACCTGCCATTTTCATCTGTTTTTTATATGCCATAATATTTTTCACATATTTACCATCGGTATACATATGAAATAAAACTGCTCCAGTAATTACAAACATCCATAACTCAAGACGCATAGTTATAGTATCATGATAAAAAATTTTTCATCGACAAAATTTCCATTTCCTGGGTTGTAATAATATCCTTAGCCAACCTAAATATATTGTCATTATACCTTCTCTTAGTCAATAATTGTTTAGTAGTTGTTAATGCCGTTGAATGATGAGTAATCATTCGTTTTAACCAATTTTCGTCATTTACAAACAGTTGAGTTCGCAATAAAACAACAAATAAAAACGATAAACAAATACCTAATGTAAATATTCGTGAATTAAAATGTCCCATTGATAAATAGTGAACAATTTGATGACTCCATAACATATTTGATGCCATAAATAAAGCACTATAAATCAATGTTATTGATAAATATAAATCAGACAACCTATATGCTAAAATATTCATTGGATTTAATAGTAATCCAACAAAAAACATAACAATAAACAGAATTATTTGTTCGTTCATGATTGTATTATATATTTACTATATAATTAAACGATAATTATACAAATATATGATTAAACATAGACAAACAATAGTGAAAACCGCAATAATATATTCTTTCTTTAATCGAAACGTCTGAGAAAGTTTTATAGATTTTGGTTTATATTGACTCATATATTGATCCAATGCTTCATATAAAGTCAGTTCTTCTTTATCTATGGAGCGATTAATACGATTATGAATAAAATGAATCCATCGAATAAAAGAATCACGGTTATCTAAATATGGGGATACTGGATAATTATCTAATATTTTGCTAAAATCATTTCCGATTTTTTCATTAGGTATAAACAAAGGCATATTTTGAATGAAGTCATAATATTTTTTCTTGGTTACTTCATTTGGATATAATGGATAAGTATGTGCAATTGTATGGAGAAAAAACCAATAATGGGGACCCCAAATAGTAGGGTCAAATTTTTCATGTTCGATCATTGTGAATCCACTAGGCAAAGACATATTTGTCATATGTTCCGCGTATTGTTCATCCATTATTTAAAAAGTATATAAACATGACATAATATAATAATATAGTGCTTACTTAATATATGCAAAATGATAATTATTGTAACAATTGTGGCAAAAATGGACATTTATATCATCAATGTAAATTGCCTATAACCAGTATTGGCATAGTCGCGTTTCGAATGAAAAACAACAACCCAGAATTTTTAATGATTCGAAGAAAAGACACACTAGGACATGTTGATTTCATGCGGGGAAAATATTCGGTAAATAATAAAGACTATTTATTGAATATGCTAAATCAAATGACTATAACCGAAAAAGAAAATTTAAAGATCTACGATTTTGATACATTATGGACAAACATTTGGGGAAACAGTAATTCATTATCAAATCAATATAAAAATGAAGAAAGTGTATCCCGCGAAAAATATAATCTTTTAAAAAAGGGATTCGAATATGAAAACAAATTACACACACTAAATGATTTAATTGATGAAAGTAATAAATCCTCACAATGGGTAGAAAGTGAATGGGGATTTCCAAAAGGTAGGCGAAATCATAAAGAGAGTGATTATGATTGTGCGATTCGCGAATTCACTGAAGAAACTGGATATAACGCAAAATTACTGGAAAACATACAAAATATTATTCCCTATGAAGAAATTTTTACAGGTTCGAATTATAAATCTTACAAACACAAATATTTTGTTATGTATATGAAGATCAACAATACACTATGTGAAAATGATTTTGATCCGACTGAAGTAAGTAAAATGGAATGGAAAACATACGAACAATGTATTTCCTCGATTAGACATTACAATGTTGAAAAAAAAAGAGTTCTCACCAAGATATACGAGTGTATATGCGATAATATCATCATTTAATTTGTATTTATTTTTATAAGAATTCATTGTAATGATAAATAATAGTGATAATATTGATAATATTGATAAAGCAATACAGGATGATTTAATTCAACTGTCAGTAAAACAGAATTTGGAGAAACTGGATTTTGGTAGTTGCCCTATTTGTTACGAAGATATAACCGTATTACAATATGACAATAACAAAACTAAACCTAGGGCTAATATGACAACTACTCCATGCGGGCACAGTTTTTGTTACGAATGTTTGTCAAAACATTTGGAAAAGAAAAACAAGTGTCCCATATGTAGAACACAAATATCAAACAAATCGAATTTGAAATCGGTAAGTGTTTATGATGGATGTTATTTGATCAATGAAAAAGTAGAGGAACATTTTCAAAACGAATTAGACAATTTAATTTCAGCTTCATATAATCTTCGTGATAGTTCTTTATTAATCGGATCAATCAAAACTTGTATGTATGACGCATTTACACATTTTAGACGATTACAAATAGTTGATGATAACGAAGAATAAACTATTGACAATTATTATGTCATTTTTTATATATATTATAAACAATGAATAAACGAAAAAATGAACCAACATTTCCATTTTTATATAATTTATTAAAACCCGGACAAGAAGGAAATGAAAATCGTAAAACAATGATCAAATATTCGGTTGCGACATTCATTGTGACTTTGTGTGCTTCGCAAATATTTAACCTTTTTCAGAATAGTGGTACCGCAGAATATAATATACAGAAGTATTTTTTTGTATATACCATCCCGTTCGTATTTGTTATCGCAATTTCATTGAATCTTTTACACAATACAGAACTTGCCAAATTATTTTTAAAATTATTAGGAGTCAGTATGTTCCTTATTTTTGCTATTTATTATTACGCAACAACTAGCGATACATTAAATATTGGGTCTACTAAAAATTATCTTGTATTTCTATTAATTATCCTTATAGGTTTAGCATTAGTATATCAGTTACTCGTGAATTATTTATCGAAATTACGCGGATTTCCTGGATTTATTGCTCAATTGTTATTTTATATACCATGTGTGTTCAATGATATAATTGCTTACTTATTAGAACAAGTCCATATGACAAGTTATTCCACCTATGCACTCCTTATTATTGAAATTTTACTAATAGTTATATATACTTATTTACCTGAGATTTCATATAAAATTACCGGTCAGGACAATAGTATTCAATTATTAACCAATATCAAATATTTAGACGAAGGAAAACAAATAATTGCGGGAAGTGATGTATTAAAAATTCCCAGAAATATAAATGAACCGGCATCGAAAGAACATTATTTAAATAATTATTGTATTTCTATGTGGGTATATATGAATCCTCATCCCCCATCCCATTTAGCTTATAGCAAAGAAAGTAACATACTGACGTATGGATATACGGATGAAGATGATGTTCAGCATGTAAAACCGATGATTCGCTATTATGGTGGTGGCGGTGGTGACGACCAATTATTAGAACGAAATAAGTATGTGTTTTACTTTTCAAAATATCCCCCTACAAATCAATATACTACTAGCCAACATGCTTTTTACGACGTTACACTTGAACATCAAAAATGGAATCAAATTACATTAAATTATAATCGCAATAATGTTGAATTGTTCATAAATGGAACTTTAGAAAGAACGTTCGCAATGACGCAGGATATGCCTCTATATAATGATCTAGATCAAATTTCAATCGGTGAAGAAAATGGTTTAGACGGAGCAATCTGTAATGTTGTTTATTATAGACACCCTCTTAGTCCGGATCAAATTGCCCTTTCATACAACACGTCATTAACGTCTAACTTACCAATTCCAAGAAAAAGATAAATTACTCAACTTTTTATACTAGAATATAATATAAGAATAAATGAATTGGACCGTCATTGTTTTAGGTATAATTGTTGTATTATTGATATATGTGCTCTATGTTTTCTTTATTCAATCATCATCTGTAATTAGTAAATCCGCAAACTTAAAAGAGGGTAAAAACGACCCAATTACTACAATAAATAGTAGGCAATCTACAAGATACAGTTACGGAATATGGGTTTATGTAAATACATGGGACGCAACTCGTGAAAAAACCATTTTTATGCGAAAAGAGAATATCCGACTTTATTTAGCAGAGAATGAACCATCATTGTTTTGTTCTATTACTTGTGCTTCAAAAGATGGTTCCGGATTAACTGAACAAAATATACTTATTACAGATAATTTTGCTATACAAAAATGGGTATATGTTGTAATTAGTTCAGATAATACTATTATTGATGCTTATATCGACGGTAAATTAGTCAATTCGACAAAATTAGTCACTAGTCCAACTTCTCCTGAATCCGCAAAAGTTGCTCCTATATTGTATGGTGAAGGATGGGATTGTTATGTAGCAGGATTACAGAACTGGGATAAACCCATTGGTCCTCAAGAAGCATGGGACAATTATATGTCAGGAAATTCAAGTGCTATGTCGAGATTTTTCGGAAGTTATAGTTTCACATTTGCTGTGAATAAAGACAATGTTCAACAATCATCTTATACAATGGGAATGTAATTTTATTCATTAAAAAACATATAGTAAATATATAAATATACTTACTATGAATTTGCCACAAGCAGAACCTGTATCAAGTGAAAGTAAATTATCAAATAGTGTTTCAGGAGCAGTCAATCGAACATCCGATGCGGCATCTTCTTTAGCAACAAGTATGGGTGATAATTTAAACAATGCTTCTGAATATGTAAAAGATTCCATGTCTAGTTTTGAAGATTCAGATTTAGTCGGATCATCTGGCGATTTCCTGCAATCAAACAGTTTAATTGCCAAATTCGCGTTTTTATTATTAGTATTGATTGGTTTTATGGTTCTTTTAAATTTAGGAATTCGTATTATGGATTATTTTATGAAACCAAGTGGAAGTCCCAAATTGATCAATGGAACTATGAACGCAGCAAACGAGGTAATTGTTTCACAAGATCCCAAAAATAGTGAATCCATTCCTATACTACGATCAAACAATCAGAATAAAGGTATTGAATTTTCTTGGTCGTTATGGATGTATATAAATGACATATCCAAAACACAACGTTATTCCAATGTATTTAATAAAGGAAATGCTTCTTACAGGGAAGACGGAATCGCAACTGTCAATAATGGACCTGGTCTATATATTGATAACGAAACAAATGATTTAGTCATTGTTATGAACACCGTTGATGTAAATGGGTATGAAGAGATGATCATTGTAAAGGATATACCTCTTCGCAAATGGTTTCACTGCGTTATTCGTATCGAAAATACCGCATTAGATGTTTATATAAATGGCGCAATAGTATCAAGAGCTGTATTACAAGACGTTCCAAAACAAAACTATCAAAATATAAATATTTGTAAAAATGGCGGTTTCAATGGAAATATTGCCGATTTACAATATTTTAATAAAGCAATTAGTATTTTTCAAATTAATAATATTGTATCTTGGGGGAGAAATACAAGTGCTGCGAATGAAAACGCATCCGGCGACGCAAGTGGATTCCCCTATTATTTATCGAATATTTGGTATTCATCAAATTATTAATTTTATTATAACGCATTATTACAAATAAAATAATATACTCAATTATTTTATATGTCTTTTTTACTTTCTTGTACGAATCAACGAAAACAACGATCTGAATTCTTTTTTTTCGAAGGTGGTACAAACGTACGATTTGATATTTCATCGCCATATACATACGACGCGTCCGGCAAATTAGTATATAGTCAAGAACAACTAAATATGCGAAGAAAAGCAGAAATATTAAAATATTCCCGTCCAACACAAAACAACGTAACCAAGAACAAATACTCGCAATTAGCAAGGAGTTCAAATAAACAAGCAAATCGATTAGTATGTAATCGTAATATTAATGTACCAACATCTTCTTCAAATGTACCTGGTCCAGTGATGTATTTGAAAGAAGATCCCACCATTCCATTGTATAAGTATATTTCTGAAGATCAACAATTTCAATTCCAGGATGTTGATTTCGACGATTTCAAACGATTGTATGATTTGTTTCCCGTTTATAACATATTTATACCGAATCAAGGGGAGGAAACGTTTAATACGATTATTATTCTGAGACCTCAAACACGAGAATTAACTTTTTCATTTTCATTGCCATTGTGTATTCAATTGACTTCAAACTATGTTTCCACTATAAGAGACGCAGAAGGAGAAGTATTACCAAAGGTGAATAATATTCAGATGGGTGTCTATAGTACTCGTCTAGATATATATTACAGCGATTCGTTAATAAAAACTGTAAATGGTGTGTTTCGAACAGGTTCTAGTGCTGGAGATGCAAAAGACAGTGATATTGCTAGTTCTACCGTAACTATTTCGAGTGATCTTTTTGGAACCACTGATGGACCATTGTCGTTTAGTCAATACATCGGAAATCTGATTTTTCCCAATATTACCTTACCTAGCGTTAGTCAATATGTTTATACTTGTAAAGTGTATATTACTTTATCATATGCCGAATCTGATCCAATTGGTATTATAAGATCAAATAGTGAAGGAAGTAATATTGGAAATACAAACCAAAGAAATGTTCAGGATGTTGTATATAATACTTTTGTCAATATTGATAGTACAGCAAATAATAATTATAATTTGACAACAAATTGTCAAATGCAATTTTACACCAATAAACTTGACGCCACTACATTAGAAGTAGATAATCCTATCCCTCTTATACCGTTTTCTCTAACAACAGAGTAATTTATTTGTATTGATTGTAATCTACATTCAATATAAATGTCTTACAAATATATGACTATATCTATGAAATTATATATTTGTAAATATCAAGAAAAAAACGTTCAACATATAATACATCGCGAGCTTTTATCACAACTAATGGAAAATAATATATTATATATTAATCCTGTAAATACGAAACATCCATCATTCTATGAAAAATACGAAACAAAAAACGAAAGTATAGTTGTTTTGTATATATCGATTCCAATTATAATTGATAAAAAAAAATTATTAACACAAAAAACGGGATATAATTATATTACGAGAAATTTATTTTCAAGTAAATATATTGCCAAATATTTACAAAACACCCTTTCTCATAGACTATTTTGGCACATGTATAATCATCCTGATATTAATATGAAAAGTACATCGTTAAAATATCTTCATGTAAATCCTTTATGAAAATTGTTCCAAAAACGCATCATTTGAAGGAGGACGCTGTAACAATGTTTCCATCATTTCAAATCCCGTTCTCGTACCACCCTTTTCTAAAATACTTTGTCTATAATGAAGTCCCACGTCTCTATTGAAAATATTACCACTTTGCTTGAATAATTGAAATACCTCGGCAGCATAGACTTCACTCCATAAATAACCATAATAACCGCTTTCATACCCTCCCATCAAATGTCCAAAGTTTGCTGCTAAACATGCTGAATTATGTACCAAAGGACTTAGTTGTTCCTGTAATTTATTATAATCTTCTTCCACATCTACGATTTCGTCGTTTGAATGAAGTTTCATATCATATTTTGCCAAGGTTAATTGACGAATATAATGAAGACCATTGAACAAATACTTGTTTTCTTTTATTTTTTCAATGATTTCATCCGGAATTGACTCATTTGTAATATAGTGACTACTAATACGTTTCAAGAAATCTTTCTCGTAACACCAATTCTCTAATGCTTGACTGGGACACTCGACGAAATCACGCTCTACCGCAGTACCACTAAACATCGCAAATTGATTTTTACTCAACAATTGATGAAAAATGTGTCCCAATTCATGGAAAAATGTTTCCACTTCTCCAAAAGTCAGCAAACTAGGTTTGTCTTTGGTAGGACGCGTGAAATTACACACCATTGCTGAAATCGGCGTACTTCTATCTTTACATATATCCTCTTCACTATAAGGAATGTAGGCCTGCTTTAATGTAAATGCTGCTGCGTGACCATATTTTCCCTCTCTAGGATACAAATCAACATAAAAATGACCAATTAAATGATCCTTTTCGTTATTTTGTTTGTCATATACACCATAACACTTTACAGACTCGTGCCAAGTTTTCTCTGCTTCCAATTCGACTTCCTCGATATGTAAATGGAAAATCTCTTCAAATGTGCCTAACAGATTTGGTAACAACTTCTCAAGAGGGAAATATTCCTGTACCTTCTTTTGATCATATTGTAATTTTTCTTTCTTATACAAGTTTGTATAATATCCCAAATTCCACGACTCTACAGTGTCTTTATCAATATATTCTTTAATTTTAGAAATATCTCTTTGTGAGATAGGAATCATTTTCTCAGTAAGGGTCTCTAAAAATTCACTCACCTCTTGCGAAGAACGCGCCATTCGGTTATACCCTAATACATAATCAGAATAACTATTATAACCCAACAATTGTGCTTTCTTTCTACGAAGTCCGAGTGAGCTTTGAAGTAGTTCATGATTCTTAAACGGTTCTTTACCCCGATGCCCAAACAACGTACTCAACGTTTTACGAGTATCTTCTACGACACAATAGGGCATCACCATATTAATGTGATCATATTTCGTAGTAACCTTGTATTTCCCATCTTTTTGGTCCAATGAATCTACAAAATCTTCATCTACACCTTTCAATTGTTCCTTTGTAAAATAAATACTATCATCAACTTCGTTCAAATTTGTACTATATTTAATAGAGAGATCGGTTAGCTGTTTATTTAGTGCTTCCAGTTCGTCTCTTTTTTCCTGCTCCAAGTGAATACCTCGATGTTTATACGATTTTAACACACGTTGAAAATATAGCAATTCTTCACCTTTTAATTCCGATTGGAATTTATCATACGCACTTTGAATATTTTTATAAATATTCACATTCATTGACCATTTGTTCTCAAAGTCTGCAACTTGTTTGGATGTTTCAACTGCAGCGTCGCGTACTTCTTTTTCTGGATGCACATATTGCATAAAATCATATGACTCCAATTCCAAATCCCACGATTCCGTTTCTTCAAAAAACTGAAAAAAATCACTTTTTGTCTGAAACTGCTTCTGTGACAATGTCTCGTACCAACCATTGTACTTAGTTAAAATAGAAGATGTTCCAATAGTGATCAATTCAGGAGTGCTTGAAAAACGCATAATAGGTGATGTAGATAACATCTTATTCATATAATCATGTTAATGTTTATATGGATTCAAATAGAATGTTTATGGAATTATATTAAACTCCTTTATAATATTTATTAACGGTTCTAGTGAAATACAACCCGATTCGGTTGAACCATGATGTATTTGAAGACTAAATGTATTTTCTAATATAGAAATCATGTGTTTTACATGATGACTTCCCGGACAATCTTTGGATAAAGATTGTAAATAATCCAAACTATCAATGGGGTATCCTAATCCGAGTACATTGTTTTCTATTTTTTTGATCATTTGATCTTTATTTCGGCAATGGTAATGTACTAAACATAAATCGGACATCACATATTCGGTTGTCGGATAATGATTTCCATGGTCTAATGTTCCATTCCATTTTTTCTTGTTTAAAAACGTTTTGGCATGACCTTGATAATCTAAATACGCACCGTAACGCGTTTCGTGCATCGGAGTTTTATATTCATCGCTATCAATTAAGGTTTGAATGTAGTTGGCTTTAAACACTGTATTGTCTTCAAATACATCACTTTTTATTAAGTTATTTATATATTTTGTTGTTCGCATAGGATTAATACGTTTTTCTTCTTTATTGAAATATACAATGAACTCATCTATATCCAATGGAAAGGCAATATCATAATTATCAGCAGACTTAATTAATTTTGTCATAATATCTCCTTTTTGTTTGTAATCTTTTTCGCGATATACATGAACTCCATGATTTTTATAAAATTCAATTACTTCAAATGTTCCATCATTACTCATGTTATCAACTATATATAAATTTTCATATCCAACCATTTTACCATGATATTTGATCCAATATTCAATAATATCCACTTCATTTTTTACCATGGTGAAAATTTTTATAGACATTGTTAATATATTATATTTAGAATGTTTCTTCACTATTTCTCGGTATTTACATAGTAATCTAATTGGGTAATCTTTCTCTCGTGCTCAATTGTTTGAATGAATTCAGGTCGTAGAACTATATCGGTATAAGATCCGCCTCGAGTATTTTCAATACCAAACATATGCATAAACATTTTCACATATTTATCAACATCATAAAAATCTTGGATTTCCATAACAAAAACTACATTCTGTGGTTTATGTAATTTCACATAATCATATGTGTCTAAACATTCGTTCATTACGATCTCATATTCTTTCTTAAAATCTGTATGGAGGAACATATGTTCATCTTCAAGAGAAATAAAATACATGTACAATTTGTTGTAATGCGGATCTTCGACCCTATCTCTTTCATTTACCATATTAAAATTCCCTTGTAACATAGAACAAGCATCCAAGAACAATTGATATTTTGCGTGTAAAGCAGTCTCTACATTACTCTCTTCTAATGTAGTCTCTTTTTTGTTATCTAACCATTCAAATTTTTTGAAAAACTCTTCTTCCCAATTATAACTGAAATCATTATCCAAGTCAAATGTCAATTCATACTCGTCGGAATTAGTAAGCATTTGTTTAATATCTTCATCAGAATCACTTTTATCACTTATACCATTTTCATCGACGTAAGATTGATTTGCTACAATATCATTTTCCATAATTTGTTCAATTAAATTGTCGATCTTTTTCATTTCATTGTCTTGTTTATCTTTATCGTCGTTTTCCTCCATTATACACGAGTATACTTAGAATCATTTATATTATATTTGAAATATAATATAAATTAATCTCTCCTAATATAGATAATGAGTGATCTAATTGGAATATTAATACCTACTACTAGTGCTAGACGGAATTGGACAAAATTCCAGGATACCGCGTTTTATAATATTTACTTACAATCGTTTGTTAAAACATATTGCCCCAATTATTCCTACGTCTTTTATCTTATTATTGACGATGATGATAAACTTTTTTCGAATCCTACTATCCAACACGAAATCGTTACTTATGTAGAGGGATTCAAAAATCTAACGTTAAAGTTTTTATCTAGTCGAGGTATTCCCAAAGGTTGGGTTACAAAAATGTGGAATCGCGCGTTTGTCCAAGCATGTACTGACGGTTGTAGATATTTTTTTCAATGCGGAGATGATATATATTTCGAAACAAAAGGATGGGTGCATGATTCAGTTGAACAATTAAAAGTCAATAATAATATTGGTTTAACGGGACCGATTGATAATGGACGTTTTGTGAATGACGATCCTATATTTAAACCAGGCGGGAATAGATTTGTTCATACTCAAGCATTTGTTTCTATAAGACATATGGAAATATTTGGCACATTCTTTCCCGAGCATATTAAAAACTGGTTTTGCGATGATTGGATTACACGTGTTTATTATCCAGATCACTTTTATACTATAGACCATTATCTTAAAAATATTGGCGGGGATCCGCGTTATGATGTAGAAACAAACTGTCCATGGGAACAGTTAATTGTGTTAGCAAGAGAACATTTGAAAAAATTTGTATAATTATTGTAATTTATTAGTCATTACAATAATACGTATATTTACATAGTTGGAAAATCATTACTTGACATTTCATTTCTACTATTTGTTTCAATTTGTGCGGTGGGTGTTATGGACGATGATTGTAGTATATTTTCACTTTCCAAAGTTGGATTCATTAAACGTTGTTGTGAAGGAGTTACTGACTGTGCAGGTTGATTCGTTCGTTCATTTAAACGATCTTGTGTATTCGTTTTGATAGCATCGGTTAAATTTGTGATGCTCGTTTGTAGTTGTCCATTCGTAAAATCGGCAGGACTTGGTTCTGTATTTTTATTATTCATTGTAGGTTGTGGAGCATATTGATTAATAATATTCTGACCAACAGGAGACGTAATTAGATCTTCAATCTTATCAGCACCTTTATCTATATATTTACCAAAGTTGTCGAGTGCTTTATCGGGTATAAATATACCTTTATCTGAAATATTGATATTTACATCGCCACTTTTAGTTATCATATCTGACTCAGAGGGTGTTGTGCTAACTATAGTATTTGTATTTACCGACGGCGAAGGAGAAAATGTATTATACTGAATATTCTTCATATCGGGATTATATTGTTGAGAAGATGGTTGTTGTTGTTGTACCGGGGATGGTTGTTGTTGTACCGGGGATGGTTGTTGTTGTACCGGGGATGGTTGTTGTTGTAGAGGTTGTTGTTGTTGTAGAGGTTGTTGTTGTAGAGGTTGTTGTTGGAGAGGTTGCTGTTGTAGAGGTTGCTGTTGTAGAGGTTGCTGTTGTAGAGGTTGTTGTTGGGAAAAAGTAGGAAGACCCTGTTGTATTTGACCTCTAGACGGGGTTGTTTGTAGCGGTATTTGTTTCATTGAACCACAAATTGGTTTTTGGTCAATACACATACCCGGTAATTGAGGACATGAACTACCACATTTAGTAGGCGCGAGCGCACCTGGGGGTGGAGTATGCATACTTGTCCCCCAATTGGGAAAATAATTACTATCGTATTGTTTTGTCGTTTTCAAAGAATCTTTCTCACATTGCTCTTTTGTTTCAAATGTTTTTCCATACATACATTTATCATTTTTTCCAATTTGCATACACAAACTTTTATCATTTTCTGTACCGATAGGACACCACTGTAAATTGGAAGTATTATTATCATCGGGCATAGAATTTAATGTTGTTTTTCGTGCGTTTATTTCATTATCTAAGTCAGTCAATACACTTTTCTTATCTTGAATTTTATTCGCAAATTGAGTGACTTTTTCATTTATATTTTGTACTTTATCATCATATTGAGTGGCGTTGTTTTGAGTATCGATTTTTTGTTTAATTTTATCGACTTGATCTTGCAGAGAAGAATAATTTTGATTATGTCCGTCATATTCACCAATTGGCGTAGGATTTAAGTCAAATATATTCGTGTTCCACTGTTGCTGTTCTAATGTTGTTCCCCCCATATTAGGTCTATTTTGAAGCAAGTTACCAACCGACTGAACAGTTCCCTCGGCAATGTCAATGGTAGTTTTGGCAGTATCCCCCACGATATCAGCAGTTGTATTAATGACAGCACCACTATAAAATCCAAGGTAAGTTAAAAGACTTATAAAGTAATGAGACACTCCGCTAAAAAATTTATCTAAAAGAGTACCTATTAATAAGAAAAAATTTACTCCTAAAAGGGATAAAACAAGCAAAACACATAATATTATAATGAGTGTTCGTGAATTTTTATCCGAACCCATTTCTATTTTAGAGATTTTATCGTTATTGTTATTACTTACTTGATCGGTATTTTCCATTATACACTAATTACATATATTATTTTGTTCGTTTGTATAATCGAGTATTTATGTTTTTATACTATAAATGACCTTTAGTTTCATGGAAACATCATTTATAATTAGTTTAGGAATAACTTTCGTACTGCTTTTATTACTAATTTATCACTTTAAACAGCGTCTTACAGTTACTGAAAGTAAGCAAGATACTATGTTTGAAATAATAAACAATTTAGCTCAAGAATTAAATAATATGAAAATGGGTATTTCTCTTATGGAACGACCACCCACCCCTTACCCACACAATCATATTTCTACCAATCATATTTCAATTCAGTCTGAATTGGAAGATATGATGAGTGAAAATGCTGATAGTGACGTTGATAGCAACAGTGACGTTGATAGCAACAGTGACGTTGATAGCAACAGTGACGATGATGACAAAATTGTCGTATCCGATGAAGATGATAATATTAGTGTTGAAGAAATCCGTCCAAGTGAGGATATCAATGACCGTGCCGAGAGTTTAGTGGTTGATATTTTAGAAAATATTCAAACAAACACACAAGAACCTGAAATAATAAAATCTGATCAAATACAAGAATCGCAGTCCGAGAGACCCGATTTTAATAAAATGAATTTAGGCACTTTGAAAAACTATATTACAGAACAAGGATGGGTGCAAGATGCTTCGAAAATGAAAAAGGCACAGATTTTATCTTTGATCCAGGAACATCAATAATTTCATTTGCTAGAAAACAATATGTATAAGAAATATATAATGTTTTCTTATCCCCAATCAGAACCATTGAAATCAGCATATTCACTTGAACGTTCTACAAATTCGCGAATTGGGTATGGTACAAACAATCTTTATCAGAACATGCCTTCGCGAATGACAGACAGTCGTTCTTTAATTGCAGCACATCAACCTGAAGCAATATTAAATGAAAATATATTGAAACAAAACAATATTCAATCAAACTGGGAATACCGTAAATATTTGACCGAGAATTCGCAAAAAATTGCACAAGAGAATTTCAAGGAAGCGTGTAATGACGCAGGATACTTTCAGCGATTTACCCCCGACGAAAGAGGATACCAAAACGAAATACATCAAACACCCAGTCAAACACAATACAAAGAAAATAGTACAATTTTACAAGAACAGAGTGATCTAAAACAGTTATATTTAAGTAGAGATGATCTACAAAAACAGAAAACACCGGTTGTACTCACACAGGATCAATTATTTTCTCAACTTTCAAAATAATTCTTATTATATAATATATGTTAAAAGATATCACTCAGTATTTAGGGAAAGATTTGAGTTATAAAACAGTTAGAGGACTCGATATTGCGTATTTATCGGTTATACAGTTTATGTTTGCTATTTTTATCAATATAGGATTAGATAAATTTTTGTTACCACAACAAGAAAAATTAGATGAACACGCAAATATTATTACAGATTTCTTGTTATTGTGTTTAATGATTGCGTTTTTAGTAACATTATCCTATTTCGGACGCCGTATTATTAAATTAATTCCATCGCCCTTTGATTTACTTGCTGGATTTGAACATCAAAAACTTCCAGAATTAACTGACATCGCAACTATTACTAGTTTTATATTATTGACATCTGGTTATATTGAAATGCGCATTAGTAAAATACGTAACTATTTCGGTCTTAATACGAAATTTTTCAACATTGATAATAAAAAAGAGGATGGAATTACAACTGCAAAATAAGTTTTGGAAACATATTATAAATTATTTATTAGTTTATAATATTATGAGTTATTATGCGGTTGCAAAAGGATTCGATTGTGGTATTTATGATTCATGGAAAGAATGTCAAGAACAAATAAATGGATTCAAATGTGCCAAGTTCAAAAAATTTTCCGATAAACAAGCTGCTGAACAATTTATCAATGAGAATGATTGCCAACAAAAAGAAGTTTCCTCCATTCGCATTGAATCTGATTATTATGTCTATACGGATGGCGCATGTTCAAACAATGGTAATGAAAAGGCAATTGCCGGAATCGGCATTTATTTTGGTAATAATGACCCACGAAATGTTTCCAAACAAATATTGGGAAAATCGACAAACAATGTTGCTGAATTATGTGCTATAATAGAAGCGTGTCAAATTATTGAAGATGATCTTGAAAACAGAAAAACAATTACCATTGTTTCGGATTCTAACTATTCCATTTTATGTGCTTCTAGTTATGGTGAAAAAAACGCGTTACAAAAATGGAAAAAAGACATACCAAACAAGGATTTAGTGAAAACATTGTTTGAATTTGCTTCTAGATATTCAAACTTACAATTTGAATATGTTCAAGCACATACCAACAAAGACGATATTCATTCCATTGGAAATCATCATGCTGATTTATTAGCAACATCCTGCTTACATAATTAAATTTAATCAATTTCTTCGATTTTTGGTTCATCCACCTCCGGTTCTTGCGACTGCGTTTCAGGAGTTTGCTGAACATCGGGTTGTTGGTCAGGTTGAGACATTTTTGCCATAAGAGGAGTGAAAATTTGTTCTAATTCTTTTTGTTTCTGTTCATAATCCTCCTTTGATGCTTCGCTGTTTGAATCATACCATTCTTGTACTTCATCTAATTTTTTCTGAAGCACTTCTCTATCTTCTGACGACCACTTGTCTTTCAAGTTGTCATCATTCAACGATTGTTTTACTGAAAACATATAACCATCTAGAGCATTACGCTGTTCAATGCGCTCACGTTGTTTCGAATCCTCATCCTTAAATTTTTCAGCTTCATTCACCATTTTTTCAATGTCATCGGCACTCAATCGACCTTTTTCGTTATTTACCGTAATCTTTTCTGCTTTCCCACTCGATTTTTCCACCGCATTTACATTCAAAATACCGTTTGCATCAACATCATAAGTAATCTCAATTTGTGGCATACCACGAGGCATAGGCGGAATTCCATTTAACTGAAATTCTCCCAGTTTGTTATTGTCTTTCGTAAATTGGCGCTCACCTTCAAATACCTGGACTGTACAACCTGGTTGATTATCAGCATATGTACTGAATACTTGGGATTTCTTTGTAGGAATAGTCGTGTTTCTTGGGATCAAATTGGTCATAATTCCGCCGGCAGTTTCAAGACCCAATGATAGTGGCAAGACATCCAATAAAAGCAAATCTTGTACCTTTTCGTCTTTTACACCTGTCAAAATTGCTCCTTGAACAGCCGCACCATACGCGACTGCTTCGTCGGGATTAATATTCTTACACAACTCCTTTCCGTTGAAAAATTCACTTAGTTGTGTCTGAATCTTAGGAATGCGAGTAGAACCACCCACCAAGACAATTTCATGAATCATACTTTTACTCATTTTCGCATCACTCAATACTTTCTCAACTGGATCGAATGTTTTTCGAAACAAATCGCTACAAATATCCTCAAAACGTGCGCGCGTAATCACTCCACTATAATCAATACCTTCATAAAGAGAATCAATCTCAATCGACGCGGATGTAGAAGACGACAATGTCTTTTTTGCGTTTTCACAGGCGGTTTGAAGACGACGCATCGATTTCTTGTTTCCTGTAATATCTTGTTTATGCTTGCGTTGAAAATCCTTAACAAAATAGTCCATTAATCGATGATCAAAATCTTCTCCGCCCAAATGAGTATCTCCAGCAGTGGATTTCACCTCGAATATCCCGTCTTCGATTGCCATAATAGTTACATCGAACGTACCGCCACCCAAATCATAAATCAAAATATTCTTTTCACCTTGACCCTTTTTATCTAGACCATACGCAATTGCGGCAGCAGTTGGTTCATTAATAATACGCAAAACATTTAATCCAGCAATTAAACCAGCATCCTTTGTTGCTTGACGCTGTGAATCGTTAAAATATGCTGGTACCGTAATGACGGCATCTTTCACTTCACTACCAATGAAACTTTCGGCAATTTCTTTCATTTTCACTAATACCATAGATGAAATCTCCTCGGGTTGAAATACACGATCTTCTCCTTTATACATCAATTTGATCTCCGGTTTTCCATCCTTGTTTCCACGTACTTCATAAGGCAAGTGTTTTAGATCCGATTGAACGGTGCTATCTGAGAAATTACGACCAATCAAACGCTTCGCATCAAAAACAGTGTTTGTAGGATTTTGCGAACTTTGTGATTTTGCAGCATTTCCAACAAGACGTTCGTGGTCATTAAACGCAACATATGAAGGTGTTGTACGATTACCTTGATCATTAGCAATAATTTCTACATTATTATTTTGCCAAATACCAACACAACTATATGTTGTTCCCAAATCAATGCCGATACAAGTACTCATTATAATATAATACCGTTATTTATCTTTAAACAGTTTTACATTGTATTTTACCGATTATTTTATAAATAACGTTTATAAAATGGTTCATAAAATCGATTTACGAAGTGATACTGTCACAAAACCAAGTCAAGAAATGTATAATGCCATGTTTTCTGCTGAAATCGGCGATGATGTATATGAAGAAGACAAAAGCGTACTACAATTACAAACTACATTAGCCGAATATTTCGGTAAAGAATCTGCTCTTTTTTTTCCAACAGGAACGATGTGTAACTTATGTTCTCTTTTATGTTGGAACGATAGACGTGGTTCGGAAATCATTGTTGGTGACCAAAGTCATATTTTTCTCTTTGAACAAGGAGGAGCATCACAATTCGGGGGGATCGCAATGCACACATTGCCAAACAAAGAAGACGGAACAATGGACATTGCAAAAATTGAAAAAGCAATTCGCGATGACGATATTCACGAACCATCTACATCTTTGATCTGTATTGAAAACACACATAACGCATGTGGAGGGAAAGTGCTGAAAGAATCTTTTTTCCAAGAACTTCAAATATTGTCCAAAAAACACAATATTCCGATTCATTTAGACGGTGCGCGAATTTGGAACGCATTACAAGAAACTACTATTTCTCCTCTTGAAATTGGATCGTATGTTGATTCTATGAGTGTATGTTTATCGAAAGGTTTGGGTGCTCCTGTAGGTTCTGTTTTAATAGGATCAAATGATTTTATTAAAAAGGCGAAACGAATGCGTAAAGCATTAGGTGGAGGTATGCGACAAAGTGGTGTTTTAGCAAATGCCGGATTAATCGGATTTCGCGATTTCCAAAATGGTTTGTTAAAATCTGATCATTTATATACCAAACTTATTGCTCGTGAAATTGCGAAAATACCTGGATTTATTCCTCAAGAAAATGTGGAAACAAACATCTTGTTTGTCGTGATTGATCATCCTAGTCACAACGAAAAAACAGTAGTCGATTTTTTCAAAACACATAATATTTTAATTTCAGGTTGGGATACGAATCTCATTCGCATTGTATTACATCGAAATATAACAAAAGAAGATGTGGAATATCTTTTGGGAACGATTCAAATGCTAAAATAATACAAAATTGAATGAAAAAAGTTTGTTTTATATGAATTATAAAATAAACTAAGATGAATGTTGTTGTCAATAAACTGAAGTTACCATACGATATGATTTATGTAATCAAATCCTTTTGTTACAATGACCTAGGATATAATTTTGTAGAACTTCAAGAAATAGAAAAACGTAAAAAGAAGGTTCAATTTCAAATGAAACGTATCAAAGTAGAATTGCGTTATTGGAAATCGACTGGTTGTAGTATTGCTTGGTTGAAACCATTAAATAATGGTAGATGCCAAGGAGCATATTTAAACAAAAAACATGAAACAACTGAAATTAGACAAGCATATCAAGAAAATCGCCTATAACTAACTATATTTGCACTTTACACTACGTTTTCCGTTTGTTTTTCCCTCGATTTTTTTTAAATCTTTCATAATAAAAGAGCGTATAATAAATCGATCGTTCCCGTCGAATTTTGGTTGGAATGGCGACCTTCCATGTACTACTTTGTGATTATCTAATAACAATATTTCTCCCGGTTGTAATACATATCCATGACGACAATTCTTATATATAGTCACTATTTCCTCAATCATTTTTGAAGATGTTTTCGTCTCCCCTATCATTAAATCTTGATCGAATACCAAGTCATAATGATCATATCTATTATTTAATATAGACAATGGACCACGGGTAACAAAATCACATCCATTTAACGCAAATGACATATCTACCCCTATTTTCCATTTCTTTTTTTCCAAATATTGGGTTTCTTTGTCTGTCAATTCCTCTACTATTTGATTTACATGTAAAAAATACGTATAGGCATTTTCATCTCCTTTTATACAGGCCAGACTTAAATAATCTGGTCTATAATCTGAAAATGCCTGTTCCGTATGTAGTTCTAATTCAACTTTGGAACCTAAACTGGTTTGCGTGTTACTCAGTTCTTTATTCGGAACCATGTCTTGAAATAAGTATCCATCTCCTTCTGCTTCATAACTTACCATATGTCCAATATATTCATTGAATAATGCTTGAATGCGCGATAAAATAGTGGTTTCTCCGATATGTTCTTTATTATCTTTTGGTGTATTGACAAGCATGTCGTTTGGTACATTACGAATTAATAACGCACCATGTTCATCACCATGAGTCCTAAAATAATTTAAAGTCTCTTTAATTCTTACTGGTAACATAGAAGAAAAATGTTTCACGCTACTAATATAATCATCTTCTTTTGTAGAAGGACTAATATGTTGAAAATGATTGGCTAATATGGTTAATTGTTCTTTTTCGTTTTCTTGGATTTCCAAAATGTTCATTTATATAAACATCGATTATAAATATAAATACAAATATTTTGTATTGAATAATGAAAGTCGTTAGTTTTGATGTAGGAATCAAGAACATGGCGTATTGTGTTTTGGTTGTCGAAAACAATATGTTAAGTGTCCAAGACTGGGGAATATTAAATTTAATGAATGAAATACCGGAAACAATTGTTTGTAATTTTCAGATCAAGGGAAAAATCCCTAAAAAATGTGGTAAAAAAGCAAAATATACGAAAAATGGCGATTGTTTTTGCGAAACTCACGCAAAAATGGCATGTAAGCAATTTTCTTGGACTCTTCCTAATCAAACTTTCAAGAAATCAATACTTTCGAAAAAATCGAAAGAAGAATTAGAAAGAGTCATCGAAGAAAACAAATTGTTTTTGGAAATACCTAAAACAAAAAGAGATATTATTGAGAAAATTATAGATAAAATCCAAGAAATTACATTGGAACCTATTACAAAAAAGAAGAAGAAGACCGCAAATGACATTGATTTAATTTCGATCGGCAAAAATTTGAAAGAGGAATTAAACAAAAAGGATTGGGTCCAAGAAATCACACATGTAATTATTGAAAATCAAATATCCACAATTGCTACGCGAATGAAGACATTACAAGGAATGTTGTCACAATATTTCATCATGCAAAGTAGAATACCAAACATTGAGTATGTATCATCATCTAATAAATTAAAGGATTTTATATCCAACAATGTCCAAGAAAACAGTTATCAAAAACACAAAAAGGACGGTATTTCTATATATCAAAAATTTGTCCAAGAAAACGAACAACTTGCTTCTTGGACTTCATTATTTCAAGCAAAAAAACAAGATGATTTAGCCGACGCATTCTTACAAGGAATCTGGTATCTAAAACATAAAAATATAATTAGTTATGCGGAGAACTTAAATATTAATTGTGTAACTTTATCATAATTAAACAATGGAAGTGATTGACATTGGATTAAGTGATTTAGAACCAGTTTCTTTCAATCTTCAAGATGATACACCTTCCGAAAATAATTCGAATCAACCTTCTGTGAATTTCGGTCCTGGTCTCGAATTATTGATGAATGATAAAAAAATAGCCGCATCTTCTTCCACAAAAGTGGATGTTTCTGATCTAGACAATTTAGAAAATGAATTAAATGATTTGTCGAAAAATGTGGAATCTGTAGAACCTACTGAATCGAATTCTTCCTCTTTAGGAGGTTTAGGAAACTTATTTAATTTTTCGAAATCTAGCGATCTGCCCAGAGAAAAGGAAGAAATTAAAAAGTTACATGAAACACCGTCTGGTGTTGGTTCCGCAACCGTTGATAGTATTGGTCATACAAAAACATGGGACGGTTTTACCAAAACGAATGAAGTACCTCCAGTGTCTTCGAGTAGTAAAATGAGCGATCGTGAGAAACGTCGTAAAAAACGTGCGATGATTAAGAAACTCGACGAATGGTATGAAAAAGGATTGATTAAACACAACTCTCGTTTTACATTGGATTCAGACTATGATGAAATCGAAGACGAATATGAAACGGCAATGGAGGACAAACGTAAAAAGGATAGTATTAAACTTCAAGGATGGTGGTTTACTACATTGATTAATTCTATTGAATATGGAAATGCCGTTTTCGATCCATTTGGTCTTAATTTGGATGGTTGGGGCGAGCAAATCAATGAAGATATCGACAGTTACGAAGAGATCTTCGCAGAACTACATGACAAGTACAAAGGTGGTAAAATGGCACCTGAAGTGTCTTTATTATTGCGTGTTGCCTTTAGTGGAGCAGTATTGAATATTACAAACAAAGCGCTTTCTACCTCTACTCCTGGATTCAATGATATTATTAAACAAAGTCCCGAACTAATGAAAATGTTTTCAACCGCAACTGCGCAAACAATGGGGCAACAGAATCCCGGTTTTGAATTTGTAAATAGTGTATTACATCCCGACGAAAAAGTAAATACATCATTTGGTCCTCCTCCTGATCCAGTAAAGACACAGGAGCAAGCACCTCCTCAGCGTCCATCCATGCAATATTCAAACCAACAATCAAATAGACCCGACATCTCAATGGGACGCGGAACCATGTTTCGCGAGGAAGGAGTAGATATTAACAATCAATATAGTAACCCAAATGATGCCCCCAAACGCCCTGAAATGCGTGGTCCCCAAAATGTCGATTTGGACAATCTTTTGTCGGGATTAAAATCCACTCGTGACGTAAATCCTCAAATGAGAAATGATGAAAACGAGTCTATGGTAAGTATTTCTTCCCTTCGTGACAATCAGAATACCAATATGCCAAAATCCACCAAACGTAAGCAACGTTCAGATAAGAATATTGTTTCCATTGATATTTAATTTCTATATTTTTGAATAATTGAATTCATACAATTCAATTATTTTACTGTCATCTAATACATTTACGTATCGTTCTCTTCAATAATAAACGTTCCATGGTTCGTCCAATTTGTTAATTCATTCTCATCCGACTCAACACATTGTTCAGCAGATATACTCTTTTTTTCGTCGGGAATCTTTTCGTCAATGTCCTTATTTTTATGACATCCAATTTGGTTCATATCTTCCTTCATAGTAATCAATAAATCAGTCGAAGATGTAATATACAAACTCGGAAAAAAAGCATGTATCACTGCCTTACACGAACCGATCGCGAAACACCTGGCTAATTTTAGCGAAAACGCACAATGTTGAAAATAAGTCATACATACTGATTGTGGATGTTGAAAATAAGAATACAATTTATTTTTTGTAAAACTTGGCAATAAATCACTGTACAACGATCTCATTATATAAAATACAAACACAATAAGTTTTACAAATTATCTGTTTTTCATTTTATTCATATATGATTCTACATATTCATTATAGTCAATCATGGGTCTAGGATAAGTTGTATCGTTTTTTTTGTGATATTTGTACCACTTGTGAATGTGTTTAGGCAAAACGTCTTTTAATTCAGGAATCCATTTTTTTACGTATTTTGAATCCACATCATTTTTTTCAGACTGCGCCCATGGACTCAGAACGCGAAACCATGGCATGGAATATAAACCTCCACCCACCACTGCTTGCCAATTTCCAGAATTTGATGCTGGATCATAATCAACCAATGTTTGGGCGAAGTATTTTTCTCCTTCCCTCCAATCAATATTTAGAATCTTAGTCAGAAACGACGCAACAATCATACGTGCTCGATTATGCATATAACCAGTTTGGTTCATTTGACGCATTCCGGCATCCACTAAAGGAAATCCAGTTTCCCCCTTTTTCCATTTGTTCAACCAATTTTCATTTTTTGTCCAGTGTTTGTCCATAGAACTATCATGTAATTTGCCCAATGATTCAGGATAAGCGTTTAACAAATCCATATAAAAGTCGCGCCATATGAGTTGGCGAATAAATTCACCATGCTTACCGTATCGAATACTAAATCTTGATGTTACTTCACGAATAGATACACATCCAAATTTTATATATGCGGACAAAATGGATGTTTCCTTTGACATATCGTCGCGATCGTCTTTGTAATCTTTTGTTCTTATCAATGCCTGTTTTAATTGTATCAAACCTAGATCACGACCACCATGGACAACCAAATTATCGTTTTCTTTATTAACAAACTTTTTCATTGCTTTTTCTAAAGTGATCGTTTTCTCTATTGTTTTGGTTGTATTTGATAAATTTCTTACAATAACTTTAGATGGATTTTTAAAGTCTCCCTCAATAATCGATTTTTCATAATATGGTGTGAATTTTTGATATACAGTGTTTGAACCCGATAATATTGTACCCGGTTCGTTAATATAATAATCATGAAACATTTCGCATTCAACATGATTCTTTTTACATAGTTTTTGTATTTTGTCAATTCGTTCTTTCGCATAAGGTGTGTAATCTTCATTAAACCCCACTATATCTATATCCAAACTATGAATTATATTTGACAAACAGGTGACTGTAGGACCATGACAAACAATCAGTTTGCCTCCATTTTTCGACAATTCTTTTTCTAAATCAACCAAACTTTCGATCATAAATTGAATGGCGTTCGTCGATTTGTAAGAATTGCGGGAAACCTGTTCATTGGTGAAAACAAAACAAGTGTATAACTTGTCGCATTTTTTAGATAATTGGATCAAACCTGAATTATCAACAATTCGAAAATCCCTATGAAATATAAATAATCCGTTTGTCATGTTTTATATAATATTAACAGTTTTTATTAAGTTCTTTTTTCAATTTTATGAATATACATAATTGCTAACGTTAATAATGAATACATGAAAGAAAATAAACACTACATCCATAATATATATATCAACGCAAACACATGAATTATAGCAAATTATCGATTGATTTAACAAAAAATCTACCAAAAAATATTAAAAAAGAGAATGGAATTTATTTTACGCCACCTCATACCATTCAAAATATATTACAATTACTCGATCCCTATATGGAACATGTTGAACATATATTGGAACCATCATGTGGTTCGTGTGAATTTATACATGCTTTACATCGAAAATATCCAAACAAACACATATTCGGTATAGAACATAATTATGACATATATAAATCGATTAAACTGATGTCAAATGCTCAGGTTACGTTATTACATGGAGATTACTTACAATACAAAGCAAATCCTATATATGATTTAATTATTGGTAATCCACCCTATTTTGTAATGAACAAACAAGACGTACAATCAGAATACTTGCCTTATTTTGATGGAAGACCAAACATATTTATCTTGTTTATCATTCATAGCTTACAATTGTTGAAACAAAACGGAATATTATGTTTTGTATTGCCTAAATCTTTTATCAACTCTTCTTATTATGATAAAACTCGTAAATATATTCAGCAACATTATGAAATAATCGATTTATTCGAGTGTAATGAAAAATATATTGAAACAAAACAAGAAACAGTCGTGCTTGTTGTACGAAATAATTTACCACTAACACCTTCGAACCATATTTTGGAGATACAGCATCAAACAATCTTTGGTACAACGCAAAATATTAATAAAATACGCAATTTAACTCGAAATTCAACTACATTGAAAGATCTTGGTTTTCGAGTTACCATAGGAACTATTGTATGGAATCAAGTAAAACATATGTTAACAAACGACAATTCAAAAACTCGTTTAATTTATAGCAGTAATATAGAAAACAAACAATTTATTTCAAAAAATTTCGCAAATGACGCAAAAAAGAATTTTATTGATAAACCTGGATTACGTGGTCCAATGCTCGTTTTAAATCGCGGATATTGAACGGGTATCTACCAATTTGAATATTGTCTATTAAATCCTAGTTTTCACTATTTGATCGAAAATCATTTGATGTGTATTTGTTACGAGAAAGATCATCGACCAAAACAACTTATTGAATTATATGAAAAGATTATTGCGTCATTTGAAAATCCGAAAACAGGAGCATTTATTCGCCATTATTTTGGTAATAGTGCTATCAATAGTACGGAACTGAATACTATATTGCCCATTTATTTTGAAGATTAAGATAAAACATATAAACACAATTCATTTTACTACTTAATAGAATGAAAATTCTTTATAATTCTGCTATTCCATTTATTCAAAACTTAATATATAAAGGAGGAACGTGGATGTTGTCGTTTCTATCTACTTCCCTGGTTTTTATCGATACTCAAGTAACAAATACTTATAATAAGTACGGTTGGTTTAGAGTTGGTATTGATAATATACATAAATACAAAACCAAAATGATTCATTATCTATATAACATCAAGGCGTATCCAGAATATAACTGGAATAATATGATCTATGTTATAGACAGACCAGATCAATTTGAATACACTGAACATTACAACGAAACAAAAAAATCAACCAACGAATATACTTTTATGCGCGAAATGCTTGATTATTATTCACCATTATACGAAAGTGAAAACAAAAACAAAAACAACGTTTGTTTGTTATCAAAATTTAATGATATACTATGTGTTCAGCACACTCCTATTTATTTGAAACATAATGACGTCTTTGAAAAGTCCAATATGAGTTTTTTGAGTATTACGTATAGTCACCCATCAATGGATGAAAAAATTGATATATCGTTATCTGATAATTTCCTATATTGCCATAATCAACTCTTTAATTTTGCGTTTGTTTATCATTGCCTACAATATCAAGATAAACCATATATATTTGATGAACGCTACAAAATAGAAATAATGGATTCTAATGTTGATACCAAAGAAATTGTGTATAACCAATATTTACATGTATATAAAGATGAATTTAAGATCCATTCTTTGGGTACATCAGATAAATCTACACAATAGTATTTTTCATAATAAATATTTAAAGATAATTTGTTGATATATAGTATCTATAACTACATGGAAGAAATTGAACAAGAAGTAAATACACATATGTTAAATGATAATTGGAATATGTATTATCATTTACCCGATGATAAAAATTGGGAATTAAGTAGTTACAAAAAGATTAGTTCTATTGATTCACTATCCAGTTTAATTGCTATCAATGAAAAAATGCCCGAAAAAATTGTGAAGCATTGTATGTTGTTTGTTATGCGTAATAATATTACTCCTATGTGGGAAGATAAGAAAAATCGCGAAGGTGGTTGTTTTTCGTTCAAAGTTATTAATAAAATGGTATATCCCGTTTGGAAAAAATTGCTGTATTTGTTGTGTGGTGAAACATTATGTAAAAATGCTAAACATACGTCTTTGTTAAACGGAATTACGATTAGTCCAAAGAAGAATTTTTGTATTGTTAAGGTATGGTTACAAGATTGCTCTGTTCAGGACCCATCTATTCTAACTGATATTGAGAATTTATCTACTCAAGGATGTTTATTTAAGAAACATGCTCCCGAGTTTTAAACGATTATCATAATTACATAACTCGATTGTTTTAAATCCATATTGCTTTGTATCTCTATATTAGATTCAATCCAATTATTTGAATTATTCTTATTCAATATCATTTTAAGAAATAAAATTGAATATAATTCTAAATTTAATCTCATCCGGACGAAAAATGAACATTATTAAGAATTTACCCAATGAACTTATTTATATTATATATTCGTTTATAGATATTGATACTCGTCTTGATCTATTGTTGTCTAGATATTCTATGTCGTTGGTGAATAGTATGAACTATTGTTTGTCAATAGAAGAATGTATAAAATTATATACTTGTCACATAATGAACAAATTACTGAAACGTAATTTACACAATCAATATCCAGCATATTCTTTACTTCCTTTACTTTCAAAACAACTACCGAAAGTAACATTCAAACGTGATTTACATAGTAAAACGCTTTGTTACGTTCCACATCAAATCGAAACATTCATTGTCGATTTAGTATCAATACGATGTATGCCAAAAAGTTATAATAATCGGATTCCGCGCAATTTAGAAACCAAACAACGTGAATTTCTGCGAAATACTATAAATAAAATATACAACATATTTCCATCTATTGAAGGCGAATATAGTCAATTCTTGTATATTTTGAAGAGATCTCTTATGTTTTATTTGTTAGCACTTATTCAAAAAGGGAAACCTGAATATGAAAAATCCCGTTGCTTACGAGATCATATTCGGATTAAACAACATACAAAAAAATGGGTATTTAAGGAATTACGCAAAAAATGGGTTCAATATAACAAACGGTCGAAACTTCGCGAAAAAGAGCTCGTCAAAAAACAGAAGGAAATATCGAAAAAACAGAAAAATATGGAAAAAATACAAGTTGCATTACCTAAGAAGTTTATCATCATTCGGAAGAAGAAAATTATTTCACATTGCGATCAGATTTAAACATTGCAATAAAACATGCGAATGGCAATAATGCAATACAATAAATACATGTAAGTGTCATAAATATAATAAACTAGTTTATTATATTTTTTACCAATTAACTAGGAGGTAATGGTGCCAAACAGAGTTTTATTTCACCTAATGATGCTACATCATATTTTACAATCAATGGTAGATCGTTTCCTAGGTACATTTCTAGATGACTGCATAACGGAGTACATTTAATGAAATGGGATAGACTTTTTAATGAAAATTCTCCTTGAATAATAATAGAAGCATCGGGTTTTTGAATAAATTCCATATAACCATCCGATTCAGAGCGGAAAATGCGCGAGCTGGCAAAATTTCCCTCGCATGAAAAGATCAAATCATTTCCTACTGATTTGATTTCAATACGATCAGAAATACCATTCATATCACGAATAATTTTTTGAAAATCTGATGTTGGTAAATTAATAACGGTGGAATATTCCACATCTGGTACTACCAATTCTTCTGAATCCGGTTCAATTAGTCGCAATTTTTGACTGTAACATTGTTTAATGTCGCCATTATCATACTGAAGTCCCAAATGTGATACAATACCGTCATGATAATCGTCTTTGTCAATATACATCGATAATGTGTCGTCATTGGACATAGTGGAAATGACTTTAAATAAGTGCATAGTATTGGCACAAATAATAATCTTATCTGGATTACAATTATATACTTCGAACTTTTCCGAATGAAGAATCACATTTACTAGAATTGTATGTGTTTTATCGAAATTAATAATTTTCAACCCACTACTCGTATATGTAATTGTCGCGTCGGTTAAAACATCCTTGATTGCGGTAATCATATTACGAATCGGTTGAATTTGGACGGTTTTAATGGTCATCACATTATTTGCCTCGTTCATAACGGAGTCTTCTATATGAAAACAAACGCATTTGTTTTTATATTTTGTTTTTCCTAAATTAATAAATTTATTTATTTTTCAATTGGTTGATATAATGTTTTCCCATATAACTCATTGTGATACATAATTGGAATGTCATAAAACTGTGGAATCCAAAATGATAATACTTCCACCATTTATTTTGTTTATTGTGACAATCATGTGATTTATAGAAACAATAACCAATTCCATATAAATTGGGAATACCGAACATAACAATCGTTTGTTCAGGAACATATAGAAACGTGTTATAGATGAAATAACAAAATGATATCTTTGAAAAATGAAGGTCTAATTGACGTCTCCAATCATCTAAAGCATCACGCCAATAATTTGCTGATATTAATGATGTAGATAATAGCAATAATGGAGAATATATCATATTATAGTGAATATAAGAATAAATTCCAGGAATCGAAAAAAAAAACGACGATACCGTTAATAATTTACTTGAGTTCCAACTTGAAATTCGTTTCATTTATGTAATATTCATATTTTTATATTTTTAAATTGTCAAGTTTGGGAGAAATATTCGAAAGAATTCGGTAAGCACCCACTTCAACTAAATCGTCGTACATTTCTTGATATTTGGGTGTCCCTTTTTCCATTTGATCAATGGCAAGTAATTTTTTCAGTCCTTTATCGACATATACATTTTTCAATAAATGTTCCATAATAATTGGATTTTTCGTTAGTTCTTTAATTAATGCTAAATTGGAAGAATAAGATTCTTTGCTATTAGAGTTCATAAATTTCATCAAAAACCCCATCGGAATATTATGAAGAACGCGTCTAAATATTTCGTTGTTTTCATTAGTTAGTTTATCAATAGTAATATCTCGTAAAACATGACTTACATTATGATCACGTTCATATTGTTCCACACAATGTGCTAAATATAAATTGGACATGATCGATGCCATGTCTGCTGATAGTCCTTGTTCCTTTTTAATCGCACCACCTTTTAAAGCAACGAAATTAGACAAACATGCAAAATAGATGGTCTGTTTCTCTAAGACATTTTTGGAAAAGAAACTAGATTTCAATGATTCAAAATACAATCCAACAGAATGTTTCACAATATTCCTAAACTTCTCCGTGAAATCATCCAAATCATCATTTTGAACTGCTTGTAACAAAGGGTAAATATGAGGATGACTTTTGTTTAGTCCCTGACCAAATATGATTAGATTCTTTGTTAATGTGTTACTTCCTTCAACAGTAATACCCACCGGAACGTTTTGGTAAAACTTGGCTAGCAAGTTATTTTCGCCTTTACATATTGCCGATCCGGCATGAATATCCATGCCATCATTCAAAACCTTTCGACCACGTTCGGTGGTTTGCTCCTTCATAATAGCGCTCAATACAGATGGTTTTTCACCTTGGTCCAAAATTTTGTTTGTCACATATACACTGGATTGGATAGCCCATGTATTATACAACATAGATGCCAACTTGTTTTGAATGGCTTCCATTTGAAGAATCGACATTTTGAACTGTGTACGGTGTTTTGCATACAAAAACATAGACGCAGTTGCCAACTTGGATGACGCATTTGCCGTTGCTGGCAAACAAATGCCACGACCAGCAGCCAAACATTCCATTAACATTTTCCATCCTTCACCCACTTTCTCTTCACCGCCAATCACTTGATCTAGGTCAATCCGTAGTGTTCCTTCCAACATTCCATTTGGAAATCCTGTATCTAGAGGATTATGATAGTAGTCTTGTTTTAAACCGGGGTGCCCTTTTTCTAAAAGAGCAACTGTGACACCTGATTTTTTCGATTCTAAAAGTTGATCTGGATCTTCTACACGAAATGCTAGACCAACTAGGTTGGAAACAGGTGCCAATGTAATATACCGTTTTTTAATAGTGACTTCAATTTGCAATTTTCCATGATCTCCTTTTATAATCTTTCCACAATCAATTTGACCGGTAGCGTCTGAACCGTTATTTGGTCCAGTTAAACCGAAACAGGGTATTTTGGAACCATTTGCGAGTAATGGTAAATATTTATTTTTTTGTTCATCAGTACCATAATGAAGTAATAATTCAGAAGGACCGAGAGAATTAGGAACCATAGTAATAACACCTAATGATGGATTTGCTGAAGTAATATAGGTTAAAATATCCGACATTTCTTCTACAGATGTTTTCTTTCCACCATATTGTTCGGGAATTAAAAAGGAGAAAAACTTATTTGTTCCCATAAAACGAAATAGTGATTCATAATCGCTGTTTGGATAAATATGTTGGCTGGGATATTTGACAATAAGTTCGTCTAATAGTTCTTTTTCAAACATTTGTTGTTTCATTGGTTGAAACTGGTGTTTTTTTACTTTTCCTTCAAATAACTCGCGATCAATGGAAGTCGTACCACACTGAAGCGCAATCATCTCAGTGTCACTGATTCTTGGAATCATTTGTTTGACGCGATGGAAAAGGTTTTTACGTAAAGATAACATAATCTACTATATAATAATACAATAAACTATTATTAAGTATTTTTACAAATACTTAATAAATTAGAGTAGATGTTCCTGAGTAACAAGTTGTTGAACAATCATTCCAACGGTTCCAATCATTGCCAAACGTCCATTGTTTAGTTCTTTGTCCATCAAAATATCATATTCCTCTTCGCTGGTTTGACTCGGTGTTTGAAATCCGAGATCACCTGGTTGGTAAAAAGGTTTCAGGGTAAAAGGTTTTTCAATGGGATTCTCCCATCCGTAAATCATACTTGTAAATTCAGACATAAACATAGACCCAATAATAGACATTTTCACATTCGTTGGAAAATGATCAAAACTATAAATTCCTAAAACATTCTCGTCCATTTTATCAAACAATGGGATGAGTAAAGAAGATACCATGGCAATTCGTCCATGTTTTAATTCGGCCTCGCGGAAAAAAGTCAATCGTTCATCCGTATTCGATAACGCAAGAGGATCAAAATATCCAAATGGTTTGGATATACCACGAATTTTGACAGGTTTGGATGTAACTTCATTCGGAGGGGTTAGTGAAAAAACGCTTAATGGGAGTAAAAAAGAGAGTAACGTTCTCCACATTATATTGAACTACGTAAAAATACGTTTAAATTATTTAAAAAATATAAACTTAATGACGTCATCATTTACAATTACGATTTTGTTTTTTACATGTTTTTCGCGCTAATTTAAGTGCTTTACTTGAAGGTTGGCATCCTTCTTTTAAAATATGAAAATCAACAATTGACGCATTACCACCACTAATCGTACTAGCTAGACGCGCTAGACCCCAACTCTCGCCCGTTTGATTTGGTCGAGAACCACTTGAAAAATAAGCACCTCGTCCTTTATTCACTATTTTTTCTAACGCACTACGCTTACATTTTGTTTTTCTGGCTAATTCTTTGGATGGTGATATTTTATCAATATTGTATATTTTCTCGGCACGTTTTAAATGATTTGATTTACGCGATTTAAATGTTTTCACTTTTGGACGTTCATAATATTTCCCCTTTTTATACATTTTACGCGATTTACGTAAGTATTTTTTCTGTTTTTTCGTATCTTTTTCGGATAAACCTTTCGGTATATAACGTTGAGGCACGTTTAACAAATCCATCTATATTATCCATAGAAAATAACTTTCTTTTTATCAGGAAATTCCTTTCCAATAGGATACATAGTGAGACCATGTTTTTGTGCTTCTGTAAAATCATTCTTGTTATAAAGTTCTTTGGTTACCTTATTTTGAACATATGATTTTCCGTCGTATGTAAATTCGCGATAAGATGCTATTTTTTCTTGGACTTCTTTCACATCTTTTTCGTTAATATCCTTTTGTATTTCAGGATGATAACTAAATGCATTGGTACGAACCTGTCCAAATGAGTAACATGCCAAGTTTTCGTCTTTGTTTTCGTACAAACTACAATCCATAGCGCTTTCTTTTACCGCATTCAAAATTTGTGAATTGACCTGATCTTTTTGTAAAGCGCGCTCGAATAATTGTTGATCAGTGGTCACAACTCCTTGCACATCATCCAATTGTAGTAAATAACGCCCTAACATAGTACTATCATCAATACTATCGGTCATTTTCTTGGACAATCTACTTACATCACGCAACCGCAAATTCTTATGTTTATCCGATTCCTTAATTTCATCTGGGATAACTGACATATATAAATATACTTTCACGGTTCGTAATTCTTCTGGTAAATCTTGATGACTACAAATACGACGCGCACGTCCAATCACCTGTTGAGGACGTACCATATTCCAATACGGTTCTACAATATGGACAAAACGTGTATTTTTCAAGTTAATTCCTTCTGCCCCCGATGATGTAATCATGAGTAGTTTAATAGCGTCACCCATATGGTTATTTTCCACATTGTCTTCGCGGAATTTTGAAACAATGGATGATGGTGCTTGATCCCATTTAGAATTATATACATTCAACAATACCTTCTTTTCCTCATCACTTTCTGTACCTGTGTGTAAAGCAAATTTGGGTTTTCCCTTATCTTCTGGTTTTTCAACTACTTCCCAATCGTTTGATCCCGCAATTTTTTGAATACGAAATTCCGCATATCCATTTGCTTCCAAAGTTTCTTTAATTAACGCAATACCTTCTAATGTACGAAATTGACTATAAATCAAATGTAATCCCTTGTTTTCTTTGTCTTGGATGTTTTGTAACAAACGCAAAAATTTAGGACTATACATTTTTAATCCTGCTGGACTGAATATTTCTTCTTTTCTTGAACGCAATTCACCCAATACTTCCGAAATTCGTTTCATATTATCCTTTTTGGGTTCTTGATCTTTCTTTTTGGGTTCTTCCTTTTCATCTAGATTTTCAATATCATGTAAAATAATATTGTCCAAGATCTCAATCTTATTATCAGATTCGTCTGGTCCTTCATCTTCTTCCTCTTCACTCTCATCATTTTCATCTTCTTCCTCTTCACTCTCATCGGAATCTTTTTCACCACCCTTTATTTTGCGTTTTCTTGGATTTTCTTCTTCTTCTTTCTCTTCTACATCATACCCGATTAATTCATCTTCGTTTTTCTTTGGACGACCAGGTGGATCAGGAAAAGCAAAATTACAACATTGTCTTGACGCAATACGATAAGTAGAAGGAGTACTAAACAATTCTTGAGCGTTCTGTTGTTTGGCGCGCATTTTTTTACTTTGTTTTTCCATTTTGCTTTCTTCATCACGGATTTTTTCATAAATACCGAATTGATATTGACTCATTGGTACATGTTCAATATGATAAACAGTATCGTGATCAGACGGTATGAACCGAGGATACAATCCATCATTTGCACCTTTAAAATAAGAGGTGAGTCCAAGAATACGTTTTTGAAACACATTCTTACTCTTCATTTCCGAAGAATCCAATTCTACAAATTTTTCCAAGAAATCCTTTGAATTGTCGGGAAGTGCGTTATGATTCGTGGATTTAATTTGCGCAATGGGTTTTGTATCTAAACCATGCTTCTGTAAAATTTTGACCACCACCTTTTTAAAGTCTGTGTCGTTCAAATTTCCACTATCATCTAATTTCACACCATTGTAACTTTCGAAACTTCCGCCATGTTGTATCTCCATTTGTGCTTGTGTCATTTCGATACGTTCTTCGTCTGTTTGAATGGTAGTATCAAGAGGGTCTTTAATGACAACCAATCCATTTTCCTTTGCCAAAATATTTTCTGGTTCCTCTTTGGAATCCTTTTTCTTGCGCGAAGTTCTAGTTTTTGGTTTTGATTTGGTCTTTTTTGTTCCTCCATATTTCTTGGACTGTGTTGTTCTTTGTAATTTGTGAATATTGACAAAACCAAACGGATTTCGTGTGATAGTCAGATTTTCACCAGAATAGTCGATATAATCATACTGGTTTAATTGTTCTTCGTCAAACCAACGAATAATATCATTTTTTGTAAATGATTTTCCCCCTTCTTTAATACGTAAAGGGAAATTCCATGTTTTGATAGTACCGCGTAAAATATTAAACATAATACCTATTTCATTGGGATAGTTGATGATAGGCGTTCCGGATAATAAGACAATTTTCGCATTTGTTGCGTTCATTAAATGTTTGTACAAAATAAATGACATGGCATCTTGTTTGTTCATTTTATTCACAATCATACTTACAAAATTGTGTGCTTCATCAATAATGACCACACTATTATCAAAGGGATTTATCTTCTTATTCATAGTTGTTTTGTCGTCGTTAATATGAAATTTTTCGTTGTAATTTTTTTCTGACAATCCATTGTAATTTACATCGATATATTTGGAACGAATCATTTCATCAATTTGTTCAGTAAGTACTTTACGATCTTGATCATTTAAATCGTGGTAATTGGATTTCTTGGACACATTGACCATCCATGCTCCTTTTCTTTTTTCGATAGAAGAACGTGGTAAGGAAAGAACATTGGATAATAAGGCAATATAATCCGGTTTTCCTTCGATCGAAATAAATTCCCAATATTGATCCAATCTGTAAATGGGATCTCCACATACCTTCATTTGATCAAAAAAATTAGCTTTCAATGATGCGAGCGTCAATACAAATATTTTCTTTTGTGATTTCATTCCTTCAGCAATCGAAATAGAAGTACATGTTTTACCTGATCCAAGACCATGGTACAAAAGGAGTCCGCGATAGGGTGTATATAAATTCAAATAATCACTAACTACACGTTGATGGATCATTAGGTTGAATTCTCCCTGTTTCGCGTCTTTTGCCTTTGTATCACATGTTTCAATCGTTGCCTGATCTTGTATTTCTTGTTTGTATTTATTAAACAAAGATGATAAATGACTAATAAACTTTTTTCGATTGTTCATATAATAACTCGAAGCTCGCATACGAAAGTCATCGTATTTTGGTAAACGTTTATCTAAAGAACTTCCTTCCAATATTTGAGTTCCATCAAATTGTTCGATTGCTATGTCTTTCGGTTTTTTCGGTTTTCTCTTAATAATAACGCGTTGTTTAGGGATTTTTTGGGTAATTTCTTCGTTATCCTCTTCCTGTTCGGATTCTTGTATAATTTGCTCAATTTCATCATTTTCTTCTTTGTCTTCTTTATCTTCTTGGAGTGTATCTGGTTCTTTTAATTCTACACTCGTATCGTCAAATATGTCTTCTGTCTCTTTAAATTCGGGCATTTGAGATGGTTTGAGTTGTTTCGTAACAGGAAAAACGCGTTGTTTTCGAAGAGTTTCCATGAATTTTCTATAATCAAAATCTTCCTTGGATCGATTATCACTGATTTTACATACTCTCTTGTGTTTCTCTTCTTGGACAGTGTCGTCGTTCGTATCTTCGATAGACACTTCTATTTCATTTGGTTCGTCGTTCATTGTTTCTATTTCATCATTGTCCAAACCCTTTTGTCCAAGAAAAACAGAAAGACCACGTTTATATTGAACATTGGGTACAGGTTTTTCTCTTAATTTGGCTAAATAAATATTCATTTGTATATCAATTCAATATACTATACAATCACAATTTTATTTGTCCCTTTACACACTAATCGACTTCCAAAATGTTGTACAAGGGTTCTTATACATATAAATCAAGACACTTAATACTTTGTAGAAAGCAACCATTTTTGTAGAGTTTTTAGTCTGGATTAATTTACCATATTCAATTGCTAGCATTTTCGAAAACTCGTTCCCCATTTTATAATAATCGGTAATTTCGTCATCATACCAATACCCAAATTTTGTTTCTTTCATTGGAATAGTATGTTTCCATAGAAACATTCTTGAATCATCTCTTGAATATTTTTTGTATAGTTCGCACAATCCCATCACAGTTATTCCATTACAGTTTTCATCACATATTGTATGAATGATATTTGTTATATCTACGTCATTCATCCACGAATGAACCATCACATCGTCATAAATATAACTATATATTTCACGATGTAGTTCAATCGGCAATTTGCGTAGTTTATAACAGTGTCGATCTTGTGCATAATAAAGATCCAATTTATCTTGATAACTATTCATATTTCATTTATTTTGTTATTTACAATAAAAACAAAATAAACTATTCAATTTTATAAAATTCAACTATTTTCGATATTTATACGAACGACTGTAACGAACGCAATGCTTCCTCACATGCGATTTGCTCCGCCTTCTTTTTAATTTTATGAACACCTTTACCCAAATTAATGAAAACCTTATTATGTCCGCACATATGTTGATGAATTTCACTAAAACTTGTGAATTCTGTTATAGAATTTGCGTTATTTACATGAACAGAGTGAATCGGTTGTCCCAGACATAAATAGACGCCCATATGGTATCCAGTTTCTTGATTGTGTCCATCTACTTCCAAATAATCAGGAGTCACCTTGAATTCTTTTTGAATACGTACCTGTAGAATATTCTTGTAATTATCGTCATTACGAATTAGATTGATCCAATCCACATGTTTTTCATAGACATTTTCAATAAAGATTTGTGCCATCTGAAAACCGGGTCCAGTAATAAATACATCGGAAAACCAATGCTCATCATCTTTTACACTAATTTTATTAAAATCTAGGAATAGCGCACCTAGGAACGCCTCAAACAAGCACCCCAATTTTTTTAAATTTGTACGACTTTGTTTTTGTTCAGCATTTTTTGAAATCACCAACCATTCATGAAGACCCATTTCATATGCCATACGACCAATCGATTCATTCTTCACCAAAGCAATTTTTTTTTCTGTCATAAATCCCTCATTTTCCTTTGGAAACCGTTTATAAAGAATATATTTAGTAATACACTCTAAGACTCCGTCGCCTACGAATTCTAAACGTTCATTGGATTTTGAATTCAATGGTAAACAATCGCGAGGTTTAGGAACAATAATAACGTTATTTTGTTGATTTTCCAAATGAGTTCTCTTCAAATGAGATTTATTGATAAATGCCCGTTTATATAGTTCCGCGTTATGTATAGGGGCATCAATTCCATATTTTTTTAAAATATTATGAATATTATCCGTAGAAATAAGTTTGTTTAGGGGGTTGTACGGATCAAAGACAAATATATCTTGTCCGGATTCATTTTTTTCAATGCGAATATCTTCATCGTTGATACGTAGGGTTTCTTCATTCGATTTCATGTTATTTGTCAAATAATATGATATCAATACTAATTTGATAAAAATATATCTAAACTGTTTTAGAATAAATTTTATGCTTATCCAATTTTTTTTATTTACATATAGTATAAATGGTTCTTAGTACACGTTCATTTAGAGGCTCCGTCCAATCTAGAAATATCACTTTCCCTGGTCAATTTAACAACCAAGGTGGTGGAAACAAAAAAGCAGGTCTTCCTGGTTCCACCGGTCGTGACTACCACTTCCCTATTTCCCTTAAAGTTGCTGGAACACGCAACACACTACAAGATGTAACTGGATCGAATGGTCAGGTAATTCGTGGTCTTCGTTTCACATTCCACCCCCATCGCGCCCAACGCCCCATTGGTAGTCGCGTAGTACCATACTTCTCCATCCCTGGACAGGGACAGAAGGGTGGAAGTCCTCCTTTTTAAGCAATATTAAGTTGTTATGAAAACAATATAATTAAAATGATGTATTGTAATACATTATTTTATGAAAATCTTCTTGGACGATCGGGAGCATCAACTATATCATTTGGTACATGATAAAAACACCTCTCTTGATCTAAACCTCACTATTGAGAAGAAAACGTTATTATTAGGAGATGTTGTCTTTGTAGATGACAATGAAAAAGAAATTTTGATTGTCGAACGCAAATCATTAAGTGATCTGGTTGCAAGTATAAAAGATGGACGTTACGAAGAACAATCTTATCGTTTAATTCATTCTTCTGGATTATACCGTCATCATATTGTCTATTTAATCGAAGGAGGCATGTCGCAAATTTTAAATACTACTGAAAAAAAAATGATCTATTCATCCATGATGACACTACAGTTGTATAAAGGATTCAGTATCATGAAAACCACTTCTATGCATGAAACTGCTGAATGGATTATATACAGTGCTAATAAACTATTTTCTATGATTAAAAAAGGACATACACTATGGAGTCCTGAAAATACGGTAACTGAACAAGTACCGTCGAATTATTGTTCTGTGGTGAAAAAAACGAAAAAAGAGAATGTCACGCCTGAAAACATCGGGGAAATTATTTTATGTCAAATACCAGGAATTAGTTCAGTGTCGGCAGTAACAATTATGAAAGAATTTAAAACTATTTCAAATTTGATAGATCAAGTGAAACAAAATCCATATTGCTTAAATGATATTGTTTGTGAAACAAAAGGAAAACAGAGAAAGTTAGGTAAAAATGTTATCCAAAACATTGTAACATATTTAGTATAATATTACTCTTGTAATACACTAGGAACTGTAGATGGTTGGACATTGTTTTCGTCATATATACCCGACGCAACCTTTTCGGCAGTAAAAACGACACCTCCCCAATTAGGATCCATTGGATTATTACTCAATCCATCCTTATTTTCACTCATAGTTGAATCATGAATCTTATCTAAAACTGTATATTGACCCACATATTGATTTGTTGGATCAAATCCATGATAACCTTGATTATATGGTTTATTGTCACGATTCGCATCTTTATATTCAACTAATGAGTGATGTTGCGAAACTTCTTCCTGTGTCAATTGTTCTACTGAAACACCATAATTATCTAAACTTATCCCATTGTTTGTGGGTGGTTTATTAAATGCTTGAGGATCAGTCGGAGGACCGAATTTAGGCATTACATTCGTTTTACTTAAGAAATAGTCTTGAATAGAACCCAGTAAAATAGGATCTACATTTCCTGATGATTCTGTTTCACGAAGTCGATATACGTTTTCACCTTGCGCATTTACTTCTTCTTGTAAAAATAATACGGGGCATTTTTGATTGTATAATGTGCGCTGTGTTTCAACATAGTTTTTATATTGATCTAAAGTGTCAAAAAATAGTGGATTTTCTCCAACCTCTTCTGGCATATTTTTATTAAATAGCATGTATTGATTTCCGCGTTTAATAAGCAAGGTTGGACATAAATCGTTTGATTCCTTTGTAGATAATTCGTTTTCATTCTCAATTGATGAAGGAGAAGGCGATTCGTTTAATGATGGAGAAGAAGAAACTACGGGCATAATTAATGTATCTGTTGAAGGAGACAACGTCCTTGGTGACGCTCCCGGAACAGGGATAAATTGAGTAATTTCACGATTCACCATTTGTTTAGCTAAAGAAGGTTTATCATTATCTAATCGCGTATTTCCCATCCAAACAATAAATACCCCACCTAAAATAAAAACAAAGACGAAAAATACAATCCACATATTTTCATTTAACCATGATGTTTTCATACTATATATTTAAAACGATAGAAAAAATGTTTGATATTATTTCTAACTATATTGTAAATGGGAAATAAACAAACCAGACATAAGAAGTGTGGTGGTAGAAAAACCAAAAGAAATCGAAAAATACCAGCAAAAAAAATTATTATCGGTAAAATCTATGCGGATTGGTGTGGTCATTGTAAAACGTTAAAACCGGAATGGATACAAATGAAAGATATGATAAAAACAAACATGGGGCGTTCTTTGAAAAATGTACAAATCGACTTTGTTGAAATGGGCGATACGGAAGAAAATCAAATGAAAAACATAAGTGTGGATCAACTAGTAGAAGAATTCAATCAAAAACATTTTCCCAATGGTGATAAACGTGTTAATACTGACGGGTTTCCTACTATTTTTAAAATATGTCGGAAAAAAATAGAATATTACAGCGGACCACGCAATTCAAAAGAAATGTATGAATGGGCAACTGAAAAATGTTAAATAAGGTATTATATACAAACCTTATGTAACCTGTTTTGTCAAAATAATGTAGTATAAAAATAACCCGTAAAAGTTTTTCGAAAATATATCCAAATAATTATAACTCACGTTTTTGATGACATATGGAAATAAGAAAGCAACTCCATATAGTGCCCAAATAAAAAACATGAAATAAAATAATACTTGATTCCAATACTCGGTTCCCACAAATTCATGATAAATTGTATAAAACGAATATAAAAATCCTATGGTACCTAATACAAATCCAAGGATTCGTGGCAAATAACGAATTTCGGCTAAAAATCCAAACAATAACATACCAAAATTTCCGATCACAATTTTTATTAGTGGGTAAAAATCTTTTCGCAAAATATCTACTATAGTGACTATTTTACCATATTTTGCGATGTTCATATATTCCATGAAAAATACGGTAGTCAGTAACATGAGAGGGGTGGATATAAACCAATCAAAATACCGCGTGTAAGTTACTTCAAATGACATTTGACTTAGATGGTAAATTAACCAAATGTAAAAGGATAGTTCAATGAATTGAACAATCACCTCCAATAACATAATGTCATTTAAAATAGCATCTTTCGATAATAATGGAATAAATACACCATGGATTCCAATCAAACCAATCAAAAATTGAATAACAATGGATATATAAGCACTTTGTAAAATTGCACTCTCTTTCATCATATATTGTCATTAGACTTTTCCGTAGAACCAATTTTTACGATGTTTGTCATAGCTTTTGTTTGTACATAACGTTCAGATGCCATAGTTTTTCTGCGCAGATTACAACTCAAACATGCTATTACAACATTGTCGTTATTATGTCCAAAATCATTGTTTAATCGTTCCAATGTCCATTGTTTTGGTTCGCGCACATTTTCATATAACAGTTGCGTTTCCTCTTTACAATAATAGCAATTACGTTCCGACGATTTTAATAATTGAATAACATCTTGTAATGTAACAAATTTTTCTAAACAAAGTTTTTGTTTCAATTTGTCCTGATTCATATATCCTCCAATTTTGTATTTCAATTGTTGTAAAATAATTTTTTGTAATGTAGATTCATCGTTTTGTAAGATGGCATCTATATTTTGATCCGTTATATTGGCAAATTCTTCAATCGCGTTTGTCCAAGAACTACATTGGGTAATTGTTCTCTTTTTCTTCGGTTTTTCTAGTGTAACCTTTTTACTTTTTATTGATGACCGAATCAAAATAATCTTTTTATTATCCATATTATAAAATATATATGAATTATAATAGTAAAATATACGTAAGAATGACATTGAAGTTAAAAGATATTATGAAAAAAACGAGATAAACATTCCTCTATATAAAATATATAAAGGAAAATATACGATATAATGTTTTCTACATCTAACCAAACCGATATAGAAAAAGAGAAAAAGGTGGAACCTACAAAGAAAAAAGAAACTGTGCCATATTTAAATAGATATAATAACCATGTCGAATCAAATTCAATTAATTTGAATACTCTTGATTCTTTGTTGGAAAAGGAACAAGAACAAAATAAAACTGAACAATGGAATAAAATCGATAAAATTGTGAAAACACAATTGCTACATGCCTTTTCCGAAAAATATGGAAAAGAACATAAATTACCAATGAAGGAGATCAAAGGATTGAAAACGTTTTTCAGTGAAAGTTTAAATCGCGGAAAACTTCAAAAAAATAAGGATGTTACATACGACAAAGATAACCAACAAATTCTATCTGTTCCTGCGTTGTTTTTCAATAACGATAAAAAGAATTTTACATTGCGCATTACTGATACTAAGCGTGTTTCTACATTGAAATCGCTAGCACCCAAGAAGAATACATCTTTGAAATCTACTTCGAATGATAAAATTGATTAAATATTACGTATATAAACAAATGTATATATATAAACATAATGGATGGAATAAGTGATATTTCAAGTATTTCAAGTAATGATACGCAAGATTCGACTTCCATATCATTTATAGAATCATTGGAAGACAATGAATTAATTGATTTTACGACAACTTGTTATGAAATCATAGATGAATATGTGGAAGATAATCTTATACAAATACACGACCCCAACTTTTATACGAGACTTAACAGCGAAATATTAGGTTACATTCTAGATATGTTGGAGGATGCGTTCCTATATCATGATGAAAACGACGACGATATGAGTGGTTTTATTCGTAAAATTGCCGATGACTATTTTGAAATCATGAAATGTGATTATCCACTACGAAGTGAATTCACTCGTGTGCCAAATATTACAAACACGAAGAAATTACAGAAAACAATCAATCATTTACGTACAATTCCACAACCTGAACAAAGAACATCCGCCTGGTATTCATTTCGACATCAGTTATTTACAGCATCGAATATATGGAAATTGTTTGGTACAGAAGCACAATACAATAGTTTAGTGTATGAGAAATGTTGTCCTTTGAAAGATTATAGCGGAGAATCGTCTGGAACTGTAAATATCCTATCGCCCATGCACTGGGGGCAAAAATATGAACCACTCTCTGTTATGCTATATGAAAATAAAAACAACACCCAAATAGAGGATTTCGGGTGTATTCAACACAACACACACTCCTTTATAGGTGCTTCACCTGACGGGATCAATGTTGATATGAAAAGTGATAAATATGGTCGCATGTTGGAAATTAAGAATATTGTCAATCGTGAAATTAACGGAATCCCGTCAAAAGCATATTGGATTCAAATGCAATTACAAATGGAAACATGTGACTTAGATGAATGTGATTTTCTTGAAACGCGTTTCAAAGAATATGAAACAGAAGAAGAGTTTTATCAAGACGAAGAACATGAGAAAGGAATCATATTACATTTTATTGAACGTATTAGTATAGGATCTACTATTGGAGATCATAATTCAGGCGAAGATGGTGGTGGATATATGCTTGCAACACAATCAAATGGTCCCAAATATATATATATGCCTCTTGATATTGAATTGACAAAGGAATCGATTGAAAAATGGATAGACGAACAACGCTTGAAATTTCGACGAAGTTGGTCGCTATATGCGGTCAATTACTGGAAATTGGATCAATACTCATGTGTATTTGTAGAACGTAATCGAAAATGGTTCAATGAAGCAGTTCCAATCATTGAAAAAGCATGGAATATTATTTTGAAAGAGCGCGAAACCGGATATGAACATAGAGCTGCAAAAAAACGCATTGTGAAACCTTGTGGTGTAGAGATTGTACAAGGAAATGAAGAAAGTCGAATTATTAAAAATTTAAATATCGGAACCGGTGTTTGCCTAGTAAAATTGGATAGAAACGATGTTGAATAGTCTGATTATAAAATTGAAGGTCTTTATTCAATCATGTTTCAATGTAACAAACATTATTGAATTATGCCAAAGAAACAAGTTCATTATTTCCCTAGTTGCGTGGTAAAGGTATATAAGGGAGTACCTGTGTCGAATTCACAATACAGTCATTTACAAAACATGGATCCAAAAGATTTCCAAAAGGTCCTAACAAAATATCTTCAATCTTCTAAAAAATAATCTATATTTAGAACAGGAGCACTATAATGCTTCGTTCTAGTTTCATGATGTTCAATATGTTGGTCCGGTGAAACCAAATATTCTGGCCATTGTAGTCCTCGCAATTCTTTACAATGAATAATATTATTAAAAACAGATACCAGTCCAATTGGTATTACAAACGATATTTCGTTGGGACGAAAAAAATACGCACCTATAATAAAGGGCGAAACATATGCGAATAAAAATTCCTCTGTTGAAACAGCATTTCCTATGCTTGGAATCATATGTTTATCGAATCTGTGGTGAAATTCATGATATTTCCGCAAATTTCCAATAGTATGCATAGATTTATGAACAATATAATACCCAACGCTATGTGTTAAGAATATACATATTGTTTTTATTGGTTGTATAGTAGAAGTAGTATGATCAATCAACGTTTGATCCACGACGCAATATAATAACGGGGAAATAACTAACATGTTTTGTTGTATTTTTCTTATAGCACTGTTATATAACTCGGGAATTTCTTCAATCATTTCACACCAACTGTTGCGACTGATTGTTATATCCATTATCATGCCAATACTGTAAGAAAATCCTGCGAGTACAAAACCTTTTATTAATGAATCGAATACCATATATATAATTTCTATACTAAAATAATTGCCAAAATTTATGGATAAAATTTTTCAAAAGAACATAAATAGTAGATGACTAATCTATTTATAACATGCCATTTGATGACGATGAAATGTTTGTAATAAAGCGTAATGGTGAAAAAGAAATTGTTTCGTTTGATAAAATTCTTCAACGAATTAAAAATACAGCAACTGAAGCAAATATTCAATTAAATTTTACATCCCTTACTATGAAAGTAATTGATCAATTATATAATAATATTACAACTACCCAGATTGACGAAGTTACATCTGACCAATGTGCGTCATTAGCATCCACGCATCCCGACTATAACAGTCTTGCTGGAAGAATTGTAGTATCCAATCATCAAAAAAATACGTCGTCCTCTTTCAGTGAAGTCGTACAACAATTATATCATTTTAAAGACAAACATGGAAAACAATCTTCGCTAGTATCCGAACAATTATACAATTTTGTCACAAAACACAATGAAGAACTAGATACTATTTGTGATTATAATCGCGACTATTTAATTGATTATTTCGGTTTCAAAACATTAGAACGAGCATATTTGATGAAAATAAATAATAAAATTGTAGAACGACCTCAACATATGTGGTTGCGCGTCTCTATTGGTATTCATGGCGAAAATATGGAAAAAATCAAGGAAACCTATTATTATATGTCAAATAAGTATTTTACACACGCCACCCCCACCCTTTTTAATGCCGGTACGAATCGTCCTCAATTATCTTCTTGTTTTTTACTAGCAATGGAAAATGATTCCATTTCAGGTATTTATAACACATTAGGGGATTGTGCAAATATTTCTAAATGGGCAGGCGGTATTGGTCTTCATATCCACAATGTTCGTGCAACTGGGAGTCATATAAGAGGAACCAATGGGACTTCCAATGGAATTGTTCCTATGTTACGAGTCTTTAATCATACAGCCAAATATGTTGACCAAGGAGGTGGAAAGCGTAACGGAAGTTTTGCGATTTATTTAGAACCATGGCACGCAGATATTGAAGTATTTTTACAAATGCGTAAAAATCATGGGGATGAAGAATTAAAGGCGCGTGATTTGTTTTACGGACTTTGGATTCCCGATCTTTTCATGGAACGAGTGAAAGTAGATGGTGACTGGACACTTATGTGCCCAGACGAGTGTCAAGGATTAGCAGATGTTTATGGTGATGCGTTTAAAACATTATATGAGCACTATGAAAATGAAGGAAAAGGACGTGTTACAATGAAAGCGCGCAAATTATGGTTCCAAATATTGGATGCTCAAATGGAAACGGGAACACCTTATTTGTGTTATAAAGACGCAGCCAATAAAAAATCAAATCAAGCCAACATAGGAATTATTAAGTCTTCCAATTTATGTACGGAAATTATGGAAGTATCCACAAAAGAGGAAAGTGCTGTATGTAATTTAGCAAGTATTGCTTTGCCATCTTGTATCGACTACAATACAACGCCACCTTCTTATGATTTTGATAAACTCCATCATGTTGCACGTGTTGTTACACATAATTTGAACAAAGTGATTGATGTAAATTATTATCCTACTGAAAAAACCGAGAACAGTAATTTTAAACATCGCCCCATTGGCATTGGCGTTCAAGGACTTGCTGACACGTTCATTCAAATGAACTACGTATTTGATTCGTTTGAAGCTAGAGAACTAAACAAGACAATTTTTGAAACTATTTATCATGCGGCTTTGACAGAATCGTGTTCAATATCAAAACTAGATGGTCCTTATAGTAGTTTTCATGGTTCCCCCGCAAGCAAAGGAATCCTGCAATTTGATATGTGGAATGTGGAACCATCAAACCGATATGATTGGGGTGAATTAAAAGACAATATCAAAATGTATGGACTACGTAATTCGCTTTTGTTAGCACCTATGCCAACCGCATCTACATCACAAATTTTGGGATACAATGAATGTATTGAACCAATTACATCCAATATTTATAGTCGTCGTACGCTTGCTGGTGAATTCATGTTAGCAAATAAATATTTGATGAAGGAACTCATTGATTTGAACTTATGGAATGAAAGAGTGAAAAATTCGATTATTGCCAATAATGGTTCGATTCAGCAAATTGATGTAATACCAGAACAAATTCGTAACAAATACAAAACAGTTTGGGAATTACCCATGAAATCACTCATTGATATGGCTGCCGACCGTGGTGCTTTTATATGTCAAAGTCAATCATTGAATTTATGGTTGGAGGATCCGACATACAATACTTTAACATCCATGCACTTTTATGCTTGGTCCAAAGGATTGAAAACGGGTATTTATTATTTGCGGCGTCGCGGAAAACATCAAGCACAACAATTTACCATTGAACCGGAGAAAGACGAAGAAACTCCCGAATTTGTTTCGCAAGAAGAAGAAATATGCGAAATGTGTTCTGCCTAAATAAAATTGATGGTCTTTTTTGTTATTTACTGGAATATAAATAACAAAACTAGAAGAAGTAAAACAATAAAACATGCAACTTAACAACTTTTATGAACGCGCCCTTTGGACCGAGTGGTCGAAGAGAATGTCACTGTTTGCGAGTCATACTGTAAGAAGACAGTATTATCCTCACAACATGGATAGTTACCATAATTTAGAAAAGCACATGGTGTCTCTAAGAAGAGAACAAATCAACAACGCAAAAAAAATGTTAGACAAGTTAGATGAAGTGGAAGTTCGTGCGGACTATTACCAAATGTGGAAAACAAAGTGTAACCCAATCAAAGAACATGACGGAGAACCGATTTACTGGTCATCAAGTGACAAGATTGAACAGTTCTTCGACAGACTCTCAGTTTTGGAGAACGAGCGCCTAGAATTTATGTACGAAAAATTGGCACAACTGAATGCGGCCAATGCACTTTTACTATTACACGACGAAACACTAAAAGAAGAGAAGCATAAGGTTGCGATTGAAAAGCGTAAGAAAACAATTGACCAGCGTAAGAAAAATGTGGAAGAAAACAAAGTCAGACGATCAGCACGTCTTGATAACAAATCTCCATCATGGAGAAGAGGAAGCATTTACGAGAAAATATAAGGATTATAAGTTGTAATTTAATTTAATAAAATTGATTTTTATTGTTTTTTCATAGTTTTATTAACAAAAAAATATGAAAGATAATTGCGTTATTTGTTTTGAAAACGTAGAGTCGACTACTCTCATCCAAAAGTGGGAATGCTCCCATTTATTTCATGATACTTGTATTGAACATTGGGATCATGATTGTCCGCTGTGTAGAAATTCAAACATGATTTTACCTGAAATTAGTTGGTCCATTTCAAGAAATCCTCAATGTCCGCTATGGATAAATGAAATCCAATCTCTAGCACCTACTATTTTGGAACATCGTATTTCATTTTACAAGTCTTTGTGGAAAGACACCGATTGTATTGGACATGATCATCATATCTCTTATTACCATATAAATCCAGTAAATGAAACCGAGGTCATTGGAATATGCGAAGACTGTAACACTTTTCAAAAATTTGTATAAATGATTCAATTGTTTATAGAAAATAGAAAAAATCATCCTCGTTTTTTTTGTTCTTGATCTTTTCGATGTAGTTTGTTACTAAAGGACATTTGGAATAAATATAACTATACATACCATGATCTATCGAATAGGTTTGATTTGTTAATTTGGGTGTACAATATACATCCACCATTTCATCAGCACAATTTTCTTGGATTGATTTTTTACCAAACAACCACCAATCATTATAAGTATTTAATTTAAACTCTCTTGTGGTAACACCTATTTTATTCGCCTGCATTTCCGTAAGTTCTTCACCGATTTGTTTAATAAATTCTACATAACTTTCAATTTTTGCCTTTTCATCACTAACACCGTAACTAATTTGATGTTGCATCAAAGTTGAAAGGGGTGTCACGTATCTTTTTTCGCATGATTGTAATATAACGAATCCCATACTGATTGCCTTTTGTGCAATACATGTAAGATTATGTTTTTGGATTTCATTGACAATTTTATTTCCTGCATCAACAGATCCTCCATTGGTATCCAAGAAAACATACAAATCTATCTTCTTTTTGCGACTATTTAGATCAAATACAAAATCGGTTGCCATTTTTTCATTGACCTCTCCTCTCAGTAACAATGTATTGTTTGTGTCCAAGAACACAGGTTTCGCACTTGTAAATACAAGCGTAGAACAAAAAAGTAAAGATGTTAAAAATGGAATGAACATTTTATTATAACGAGAGAAAAAATTGGTACGCAATACAAAACTGCTAAATCCACCAAAATTTTCATGTTTAATATAATACGGGTAAGTCGTCGCGAACAAATTCAGCAACACCATTACTATTCCATTTTACCACCATCGCAAATACTTCCACACCACTTTCTATCGCAATTTTCAATGCATCTTTATATTGTGGATCAATGACCGATGCTTGGAATCTCGAAACATCACTCCGTTGTATTACAAAACCCAATAAACACCGCACTTTGGATATTTTACGAATTTTGGTGAGTTCTTGGACATGTTTTAATGCGCGCGGACTCACGGGATCATTGCGATTTTTTCTGTATCCATCAGGAAAATACGCCACTTTTGAATTGAAATCGCGTCCGGTAAAATCATAATTCTTCCGTTCTTTCTTGGGTATATCTTCATAATCCGCAAGAGGGACATTTTTGACCTCCAATATGAAAGAGGTGCCATTTTCATCCACTCCGGTGAAATCAAACCTCGAATTTGCTAAATTAGGTATTTGTATTTTTGTTTCGCGCCTCCATAGACGCACATTTTGTAACTTTGACAACATATTGTTTTGTAACGCATTTCCCATAAATAATTCTGCCATTTTAGGATGAATACCCACTATAATCTTTTTATTAGGATGGACTTTATCCGAATATTCGGCAAGATAAAATGTATAATCGCATTTAGATTTAGGATTACTTACTGGGGCCATATAAATGGAAGATCCTTCGTCGGCTAAACCTCCACATCCTAATGCCGGACTATGTCCCAAATATACTTTTTCATCATATCTTACATCCGCAACATATGGTGTTTTAATTTGCTTAGAAGGGCGTTTTTCAACGTGACCTTTTACTAAATTTTCTATTTCGTGCAACATCTTTTTATACAAGTCCAAGAAACGAAACAATACTAATCAATTTTATGTTATTTTATTCGAAAAATTATGATGTATATATATATTTATGGATACTACTAAAATTGATATTGTGAATCAAATATATAACAAATATTTACATCGAGATGTAGATCTCGATGGTATAAAAGCATATTATAAACATACGAATAGTTCAAACAATATTGAATATATCAAAAAATGCCTCGTAGAGTCAGAAGAATACAAACAACGAAACCAAAATAGTCCAAGACGAATTGTAATTGACTATATAAATAATGTTGAATCGTCTTGTTCTCGCGAAAATAATTCTATTATAAATATTGATGAAAATACTGGACAAATATGCGAAAAAGAAGACGTGAAAATTGACTATATTGAAAGCAAAGAAGATTTTCGTAGAATATGTATGAATAATTTGCCACTTTTACGAAAAATAATTATACCCGAAATCCCGAAAAAAGGTGACAAAGAAACCTTTTATATTGAATTTAGAGAATTCCCTCATTCCGAATATTTAATACGGAACATGGTAATTAAATTACCAAATTGGGCGCACACTATTGTATGTGGCAATAAAAATTTCGATGCTATGAAAAAATTAGGTGAAAGTATTTCTCACAATATTAACATTGTCAAACTCGACATTGATAATTTGGATATAGTTGAATATAGTCAATTATTAATGACCAAAGAATTTTGGAAAAATTTTCATGGTGAGAAATTATTGTTGTACCAAGAAGATAGTTTTCTATTTCACAACAAAATAGAACAATTTTTAGAATATGATTGGGTGGGTGCTCCATGGCCATTAAATCAAGATGAACATATAGACCAACAAACTTATGGTGTAGGAAACGGTGGATTTTCCCTTAGAACGAAATCAAAAATGATTGAATGTATTGAAAAAGTGAATTGGAAAAAAGATTTATTATTGCAACCAATGTTAAAAAAATATATGAAAAATGTTCATGCAAATCTTATTCCAGAAGACGTATTTTTTTCAAAATCGCTATTAGAAAACAATATGGGTAAAGTTGCCCCACGCAATGTAGCACTTGAATTTTCACAAGAAACTCAAAAAAGCGAAAATCCATTAGGGGGGCATAACTTTTATTTGGCAGATAGTCGGAAAAATAGGAAATATTTACCTCTGGATATAGGATTAATTGCTATACGAAAACGCGTTGGTATATTATCTACTCTTCCATATACTCTTGGCGGTGGTGAAAAATATATAGCAGATATAATGAAATTTTTCTTAAAATATGGTTATGAAGTATATTTGTATAACGACACCGATAAAAATACAATACATAATACATTAAAAATATATTCGATTGAGTCTGAAACTGTACAAATATATACAACTGATAGACTCCGAACTACTGAATTTGAAAATTGTTCCATTCCTTATTTCGACTATTTTTTTGAAATGTCAAATAACATTATCCCAAGACTATCTTTTGAAATGCATGATAATAGATCGCGTATATTAAAGTTGGCTTATAAACACATATATCATTGTCAATTTCCTGAGAATATCAACAATATATCGAATATAGATATAAATGATATTTCTAACAGTGAAAAATATTTGTATAAAATAATTGTTAATTCCGAATATACAGATAAATATGTAGAACCATATTATAATGATAAAGTTAAAGTGCTTTATCCTTTGTGTAATATGAATCTACATGAACAAAAATATACCAATAAAACTTCTTCGTGTTTAAAATTTGTAACAATTGGTAGATTATTCCCTTATACCGATCGTGCTAACAATAAAAATATTGATATTATATTGAATACATTCAACTATCTTTCAAAAATGTCCGATCTAGATTTTCAATTTCATGTGATTTGTAGTATAAAAGATATCAATTATTATCATATTTTAATAAAACATTTTAGTGATCTTATAAAATCAAATAAAATTGTCTTTCATCCCGACTGTGACGATTACGAAAAAGAGAATATTTTGATTCAATCCGATTTTTATATACACGCAACGGGTATCCGTAATATTTCTAAGTTAAAACCATCAGAAGAAGAACATTTTGGTATTAGTGTAATTGAAGGTATGAAATCAAGGTGTGTCCCGATTATTGCGAACCGTGGATTTCCACCAACCATTATAAAACATAACGAAAACGGATATATATTTGATAACGAACACGAACTAGCATTAATTGTTCGCGAAATATGTAAAAATGAAGAAACATTTATAAAAAAACTTGATTTAGAACAAATAAAAGAACAAAATTATAATATGGTAGATGAATATTGTAACATATCAAAATACGAATCGAATTTTATAAAAATACTTATGAATGCTTAGATTTATATAAT
>ERZ1047472.172-NODE-172-length-60386-cov-43.138254_pt1 | contig 60386 bp, 73 predicted proteins | sample MGYA00383095_ERZ1047472 | MGnify/ENA primary metagenome ERZ1047472 (study PRJEB29581, sample SAMEA5548365) | metagenome | biome: marine; feature: coastal; material: water | depth 1 m | study: Short-term variability in the microbial, nano- and picoplankton... | reverse complement strand
TTACTATTTCTTACTGTATGCTTTTCGTTTTCATAATAATTCCAGTACGCATCAACACTGCAATCAGATTTATATTCATCAGGCATACACTGAGGTGGCTGCACAAAAGCTTGATAACCAATAGCTTTAGGGAACGTGTATAGCACATCACGACATTTTAGTATTGTTAAATGTGTTTTGCCGTATCGCTTTGTATACTCTTTACCTAAGGCTATCATATGCTCGTAAGCCCACATATAATTTTCAGCAGACTCACGTACCCATATAGCTGAAGGATGATTTTTGTGTGTAGCTTTGTAAGGCACATCTGCAGCTTCGCCATCTAATATAATATGAGCAGTACACAATAATTGAGCAGTCTCAAGGATCATTTTTACTACGTGTTTATTATATTGATATTGTGCAGCCTTCTCAGGGCAGTGTGACAAATAAAATATATTCATTAGCTTAGCTGCTTATAGTTAAATTTTTTAAACACAAATTTGTTTAAGAATTTACCTTTAGATGCAGAATCAAATAAGCCTCGCCAATAAAATAAAGGCACACTAGAATATTTGTATATACTTTGGTTGTTAAAGTATACGATCATAGACTTGTCTTCGATATTGTATTCTGCACTTGATATTGCGGTTGAGTCTACCATTACTGTTTCAATTTTGTTCATAATTTTAATTGTTTTAATTTATTATATTATCGTTTATTATTCGTATTACGTTTGCAAATTTATAACCCTGATTTTTTTAAGAAATAGTTATAAACTTCTGGTATATGCTTTTTGTAATAAGGTTGCATTCCCGCTACCCAATCTTTAAGTCTTTGTTTATCGTAAAACGGAGCACAACTATTAAATGTAGGCTCTATATCATCAATGAAATCACCGACTGTCCAGCCTTCCCATATGTGTTTATCTCTATTCATAATTTTGGTTTGTTGTTCGTATTATTATTAAATGTAGGCTCTATACTATCAATGAAATCCCAAAGCCACCAGTTATCCCATATGTGTTTACCTCTATTCATGGTTATATTGTATAAATTGTGTTATAGTTCTCTCCACCTGGTATGTCTTCGTAAAAGGCTGCGCCTCCTTCGTTACCTTCATCGTCCGATTGTAATATGATATAGCTTTCGTCTGTGAATACTATAATCAATGGACGTTTGTACCAACCAAACTGGTCGGCTTCTTCTCTAGTCATGTATCTACATGAATTGATCTTCTTACCTCGCAACAGTTTGTCAAACTTTGCCGAGTGCGTTTCATCTTTTGTTCTCATAATGTTTATTTTTAATTAGTATTATTAAATGAAAGTATGAGTGTGAACAGTCTGATAACAGATGTCACAGTATAACTCCCCTATATATTGATCTTCCTTCACCTCTGGATTAGCACAATTACAACCTCCATTTTCTTCAAAACATAACTCATCATCTTCCCAACCATGTAAATATGTCTCATGGTTTGTATACTCTTGAGTGTATTTACAATGATGCATTCCATTGTCTTCTACTGTGTCATTGAAATATATGTATGGTCTCATTACATCTCCATTTTCAGATAGTATAGATATTTTCTTTCTATAGTACCATGTGGGGTGACCTTCTAATGAGTCTACGTTCTTTAGTTGTTCAGAATTAACAAGGAACATATCTACCTCTACATACTCTCCAGTTCCCTTTTTGTTTAGTAAGTAAGGCAATCCGTTAATGATTAAAGGATATTTGTTTAGCGTCTCTCCTGGACCTACATACTTTGCTTGTGTAAGGTAGTTGTAGAAGTTACTGTACCCATACTTCAGCGTTCCATATACTGCAATCATAGTTAGGTTTAACACGTTATTCTTACTGTAAAGTATACCGTTATTAGTAACCCAATCCATCTCATTGTATAGTTCATACGTTCTCTCTTTAAGGTTTGCAGTAACATACCTGCAGTCAGTCATCTCTAGTACTTCACACCATCTATCTTTAGGTATGTCCTTTAGTATCTCAGCCATGTGCTGTGTGTCTGTCTTATCTTTGTTGCCTAAGTTATGTACTGTCCCATTCTGAAACAATATCTCATCATCATTTATCTTGAATGGGTGGCAATTCTCTACAGATATCTTACCTACTGTCGCATATCTAAAGTGTGCAATGTATGGTCTTTTTGTTTTTAGTAACATATAATCTTTACTGTCATGATACGTTACCTTGTAACTATCTAACCACAGTACGCCTAGTCCATGTTGGTTTATTGTTGCCGAAGCAATCAACGTGTCGTTACTAATTAATTTGTTATTGTCTTTTACTATTATTATACACATGATTTATTTATTTAATCGTTATTAATATATTGTTCTATTGACTCTGATACTGTTTCGTTTACAAGGTACTTTCTAAAGTCCTCAGCTATTAAGTATATCTCATCTACTTTTTCTTGGTTTCCATACATTCTAACTACAATGTGTCTTACATTGCTTAAGAACTGCTGGAATGACACTGGCTTAATCATAGAGTGGTACATTATCTTGTACATAAGGTCGTACCTTAACTTAAGCTGCTTAACATCTTTTACTCTAGAAGGAAGTCTAAGCTCTACAAGGTTGTTCTTTATATTTACTGGTGAATACTTTGTGTTGCTATCTTTCTTAATACCTTTGTTGTTTGAGCAATAGCTTCTCTTTAGTCTGAATCTGTATAAGGCATAGACTAAACTCATGTACTTCCTCATTCTGTCTGCCATGTCATACCCATCACCATCTAAGTCCTTGTAAGACACTGTTATATGTCCACCACAACTCGTGTCACTTGGACTGTTTATTATGTTTTCAGCTTCGTCAAACATGTCAAACACTTCCTTCCTAGCTTCACTTCTTGGACTACCCAATGGAAGTATCTTGGTGACTGCTTCTACTCCACAACTACTGTCTGTTTCAAATCCCTCAAACAAATCATACTCTCCTACCCAATCTCCTTCATCACTTGATGTGCCTCCATGCTCATCTATAAACTCAGTCTTTTCTATCTCAAACCCAACACTAAACAAACTCTTATGATATCTACTGTTTAGGTCTGTGGGGTATTTATTACTATGGTATGATTTAATGCAGTCGTCATCAATTTCTTCACATGGCATGCAGTCTGTATCATAGTAATCATTCTCATCTACTTCACAGTATGTGGCGTCATCCTCATGTACATAATCCTCTATGTCTTCACAGAAAGTAATTTCTTCAGTACTTACAAAGTAACCATCTGCTCTACCATGTTCTATATACCTCCAATCGTCAGAGTCACTCAGAACCTCGTCATGAGCAGTAATACCACAATAAGTATCACATCTGTAGTCTTCATAGTAATAGTATTCATTTGAAACTTCACATTTCCAAATATCATCATTATTTTGATAGGCTTCTGTGTCTTGACATAAAGTATAGTTTTCGTTTCTATAGTCTTCCGTTACAGGCTCTCCCTCTTCTACTAAACAAACTTCTTCTTTGTCTATCCATGAGGACATTAATTCTGAGTATTCGCATAAGCCTTGCAGTAACTCAACACCTCTGTCTGTAGTTACCATTTCATCTTGTGTTTCTATCATCTTATTTATATTTAATTAGTTCATGTATCCAAAATTCGCATTGCTTGGATCTATACTACCCATTACCCAAGCACCTATAAACGCTATTATTCCCCCTATTGCCAGGACAAACAGTCCCACCATAAATACTCTTAAAATAAAAGTTAATAATGTCCCACTAAATGACACTATTACATTTCCTTGTCTGTCTCTTACTTGTGTGGTTTCTACCACGTCTTGAATTAATGCTCTCATAATTTCTAATTGTTATTTAAGTTAAACTTGATTTTTACTTTGTTCCACCATGTTAGGTGTGTGTACTCTTCCTCTGTATAGACGTTGATTCTCTCACCAACTTCTATGACGTGTAGTCCGTTTACTATTCTATGTTTCATTCTATATTAATTAAATTAGTGAACGCACACAATATTCTCTACGTGTGTACGTTCTGTATTTTTTCACTTTTTTTTCTTCCCTCTCTTTTGCATTGGCTTAAGTGTAGCCATTGAGATTATTTATTACCTTGAGCATTTATTTTCTTCCCATTTTCTGCTTCTCTGTAATATCGTTTTCTTCTTCTCCCTAAAATACTCTTCACTTGTCTTGTGTGTCTGTATAATGGTGTTGATGTCTACACGAAAATATGTAGTACACCCTATGCTATCGAATGGAAGATGCTCAAAAACATCATGTCGCCACGCATAGACTATGCCTCTCCACTGGTGGCACGTTCCTATTTATTTTTTTAAGTGGTTTTTCAACATAAAATAACAAATTTGCTTTTCGTTCTATTGGTTTGTTGCATCTCTCAACAGGGTAGAGTAAACCCCTTCGCTTAACTTGTTACTTCAATAAGTCCTTCTGGTTTGGCTTCAATTTTTAGATAGTCATTGCGACCTTTGGGCGTTGCACCCCTAAAAATTTACTACTTAACAAATATTTGTAATTTGCCAGAGTTAAAAAAATTTTGAACCCCCTTAAAAATTCGATTTTTAAAGTACACCCTAAAGGCGTTTAAAGGGGGTTTTTAAGCGTTTTATTTATTCGCTGTAGCCTTGTTTTGGCGCGTTACTTTTGCGCGCGTTTTGGCTATCTTATTAAATTGCTTTACAATTAATAGCCCACTGTAAACACTAAAGTAAATTTGCTCCTTTTTCGCTTTTGCTTTAAATTGTGCAAAAGTTGGAAATTCTGATTTGCCTAAAATTTCAGAAATTAAACTTTGTATTTCTGGTGTAGGGTTCGATAAATCTTTGTAAATCTTAGATAAACTTCTATTTTCGAGTTTATACATTTGATTGACTAAACGTAAAGTGTCAAATTGCGAACGGTCTTTTTTAGCCTTTAACGTTTTGATAGTTTGATTTGCTTTTGTAGCCCATTTTGGCGCTTCTGAAATTTTAACAGTTTTTGAAATTGCTTTTTTTACTTGGTTTGATTTTAACATGATATTAATTTTAAATTATTTCGTCATTATTGACTATGCAAATATAACATATAAAAAACATATAAAACAAATATATTTTTAAAATAGTTTATAAAATGCTGTAAATCAATTAGTTATAAACGTTATTTATAATTAATCTAAATAATATTATTGCGTTTTTTAGTTGTTTAGATCTTAAATTTTAGCCTTGTTTAGTGCAAAAAAGTTAAGGTATTAATAAAATTAAGGGGGGTTTAACCCTTTGTTTATTGTTATGTAAAACAAAAATAAAGGTGAGCAAAGATAAAACGAGCAAAGAAATTAAGCAAAGTAAAACGCAAAAGGGCTGCAAGGCTGCAAGGCTGCAAGGGTGCAAGGGTGCAAGGGGTGAGAGGTCAAAAAGCTAAAAAAATGCAATAAAAACAGAAAATAATCAACCCCCCCTATCAAAAGTAAAGTGACTTTAAGATGAGCTATGTTGTGCGTATAATATAATATTACCCAAACACTATATATATGCGATTAGTCAAATTTTTTTTGTATATTTGCTACATGGAAGGAGTTGTCATTGAAATACAAGAAAGGCTTTCGGTAGGATTTGCATTAGGTTGGGGATACTACGTAGCAATTGAGGAGTACCCTTATGATGAATTAGTAATTTATCTAGGTATAATAAGTATAAACATTAAATGGCAACAATATGGGTATTAAAAAACCAATCATGAAGGAATATATGTCAAGTCGTAACAAGCATGAGCTTGACGGTCATGGGCAGTATTATGAAATGGGCATTAAAAAATTAGCAAGTTTTAAAAAAGCTAAACATCGTGCTAAGAAGATTAATATGATAGCAGAAGGCATTGAACTTGCAGAAGCTAAAAAAGATTTTTACAGTATTTACAGATAACTTTCTTCCCAATAGTTAATTTGTGTTTCAGAAAAGAGAGGATCATTTATTTGTTTCCTCTTTTTTTGTGCTTATATGTTGATTTAATGCTGACCAATGTTGTTTTTAAAATAAAACGGTCATAGTTTAATTCGTTGATTTACAGTTATTTTTATATCTATTTATATTAATATGTTAATTATGTTGATTTTTATAGTATTTATAGAGATAGTAAAAAGTATATATTATAGTTTTCGCTATATATATATATAGAGACATAAAACAAGCATTTGTATAATGTTAAAATAGTTGTATATTTGCTTTAAATTAAATCAATTAAAATATGAATCCAAAAGAACTAGCATTTGAGCAAGAGGGAAGAGATAAATTGCTTAATGGAATAACTAAAATTTCAAAAGCGGTAAAAAGTACTTTAGGGCCTTTAGGTAGGACTGTACTTATTGAGTCTCCTAACCATACACATGGCATAACGGTTACTAAAGACGGAGTAACGGTTGCAAAATCAATAGACTTAGAAGACCCAGTCGAGAACCTGGCTGTGCGTATGATGAAAGAGGCGGCTGAAAGAACAGCGACCTCAGCAGGGGACGGAACAACTACCGCTATTGTTTTAACTGAATCTCTTGTAAAAGAGGGAATGCAGTTATTAAAAAGAGAGGACAACGTAAACACGACTCAATTAATTAGGGATATAAATAAATTATCTGAAAAGGTTATTGAGACACTTGACAAGACTTCAAAGAAAGTTACAGGAAAGACTCTTAAGGATGTTGCTACTATTTCAGCTAACAATGATCCAGATATCGGTAAGATGATTTCATCTGCTTATAAGGATTTGGGGAAAGACGGAGTTTTAACTGTTGAGAACAGCAAGACTGAGCAGACTTACTACGACATTACTAAAGGTATTAAGATTGATAGAGGTTATACTTCAAAGTTATTTGTAAACAACCACAGAAACGATGAATGTATATTAGATGATGTAGAGATTTTGATTACCGACATGGAGATTACAAATATTCTTCAAATTGAATCAATATTAAAACCTATTATAAACAATAACAAGAAACTATTGATTATAGGTAACTGCGCTCAAAACGTAGTAAACACTCTTGCTGCCAATGTAGTTCAGAATAATTTGAAGTTATGTAATATTATCCCACCATCATTTGGATATAAGACAAATGAATTACTTTCAGACATAGCTCTTTCTACAGGAGCAAAATATTTCAGCGAATCACAAGGTGATAACTTAGGAAGCCTGACAATGGAAGACTTAGGTCATGCGAACAAGATTATTATTGGAAATTCATCTAGTGTTATTCTAAAAGAAGGCTCTGACAATTCAGAGACATCAAAGAGAATACAAGAACTTAAGACTCAAAGGGAAAATAATAAGAACAAAAACGAAAGAGACTTCATAAGTAATCGTATTGCTTTGCTGTCAGGTGGAGTTGGAGTCATTTATGTAGGAGGAAACTCTGATATTGAACAAAAAGAAAAATTTGATAGAGTAGAAGACGCAGTTTGCGCTGTTCGTTCTGCAGTTGAAGAAGGAATTCTTCCTGGTGGAGGCTTGGCTTTGTTAAGATGTGCAGAATCATTAGGAGAAGGATGGGCTGAAGATATTTTATATGGAGCTTTAATTGCGCCTTTAGAGCAGATATTAATTAATGCAGGTGAAAATGTAAAAGAAGTAAGAGATATTATTTGCGAGTGTGCAGATGTTCCTTATAATCATGGATATGATGTTAAGAATAAAAAGTATGGAGATATGTACGCAATGGGAATCATAGATCCTGCTAAAGTCACTAAGAATGCACTAAGAAACGCAGTAAGTGTCGCTACAACGATATTAAGTACTAATGCGATTGTAACAATGAAAAGAAATTAAACTTAAATAAAAATGAAAGCAGTAGGTAAGTACATTGTTATTACAGAAGTTCAATCAGAACAAAAAACACAGTCAGGAATATTACTAACGTCAGACGATAGCAACCAGCTAAGATACAAAAAAGGTTTGATAAAGATTCCAGGGACTGATGTTGAGGTTGTAAATGAAGGTGACTTCATTTATTACGATAAGAATGCAGGTCACAAGATGATGTTAGAAGATGAGGTAGTAACTATAATATCTGAAAGAGATATAGTTGTAGTTCTATAGTTTCATTTCTTTATTCATTTTTTTTATAATCTTTCTGTATACTTTTTTGCTATAATCAGCATCTAAATTAAAAATGGGGTTAGTTCTTTCGTGTTCTGACACCATTTCTTTTTTATTTAGCTTTTTATAAATCGAAGCGCATAAGCGCTTCCCACTAAATCCAAGTTCATATAAAGTAGACTCCCTGCCTTTTCGTTTTCTCCATACGATTATCCATTTTTCTCTTAGCAAGTTTTCAAACCTCCTTTTGTCCCAGGACATTATTTCATTATACTCTTCAAATTGTTTTCTTGTAAAGTATCCTTCGCTATATAAGAATAGCATCATCTCTATTTCAGATGTAGAGAGGTTATATTTGGACCTAGCCCATTGTCTTACAACTTTCCAGTATTTCAGGTAGTCATTTTGTGGCGAAAATTTCATTAGATTAAATTTGTATCTTTGCAAAGATAACTTTTTTATTATGGCATTAAGCAGAACTGCTAAATTTTATAGAGATAACCCTGAAGCACGCAAGAAACATCGTAAATATCAGGCTAAATATAACAAAACACGTAAGTCTATTAAGCAAAGAGTTGATGATAATAGAAAAAATCGTCAATTTGGAACATATGGGAACTATGATGGACTAGATGTGTCCCATAAAAACGGTAAAGTTGTATTAGAAAAGGCCTCTAAGAATAGAGGAAGTAAAAGTAATACAGCAGGAGACAGAAGAGCTAGAGGTAAAAAAGGAGCAGGAAGAAGAAACAAAGGTAATACTGGGGGTAAATAAAAACTAAAAAATAAAATTATGGGTTGCGAATCAATAAAAGATGCAAATAAAAGAAAAAAATGTGAAGAAGCTAATAAGCTACTAAAAAAACATGTGACTAAAGAAAAAGATTCAAGTAATTTTAATAATAAAAACTTTGAAAAGCTTTCTCATCAAAGAGCTAAACGAGAATCATTAAACCCAACGCCTACAGCGTTAAAGGAAAATAAATAATGGGATTAGGATCAGCAATAGGAAATGGCATACCATTTCAAGACAAAAGAAATGAAGACATACCAGAACTATGCTTTATAATAACGGAGCTTGATGAGTTCTGTGAACAAGAAACAGTAATTGGAGATAGTAGAATGCTACCAGAACTCTGCGAATAATATATAAAAAAACAAAAAAATGGCAAATTTAAAATTTTCACAATTTCAATTAAGAACAAACCAATCGCAAGTGGAGGCTTTAGTTGGATACGATGGATTAGACAACATACAGATAGACCCCAACTTAGTTGGAACTAAATATGATTTAACAGGAGCAGAAACTGATACCAATGAATTTACTGTTACCTTAACTGGAAGTGATTCTACAGCTGACAATGTTATTTTCATTGGGGAGGGAGGTATTACATTAAGTCAGGGGACTGGTAGTGAGGTTAATATATCAAGAACTCAAGGAGCTTTATTGTCTGTAGTTGGAGTTTGGAAAAATTTATTTGGAGGGGACCCTGGAATATTTGGAGATACATTAGAGTTTGCAGCATCAGCTTCGCCTGTAGCGGCAAATAGTTCTGTATTTCAAATGCCATTTGATGGTAAGCTCATAAAAGCTCAAATGAAATGGATACATGCAACACCTGTTAATATTCCATTAGCAAATAGTACATGGGATGTAAATGTGTATTCTATGACAAACACTACACTTTCTACAACACAGACGTCTAGTTATCAATTAGTAGCGCCATTACCTACTTTATCTTTATCGGCTTCTGATACTGGCACTTTCCCAACTAAGAAATGGGAAGGAAATATAAATATATCAGCAGGAGAAATTATAAATATTAGTGGAGTAGAAAACGGAGCGATAGGAACAGATGACGCAGAAATGGAGTTGTGTTTAATTTTTGAAATAGATTTATAATTATGGCAAAGAAGGTTAAGAAAAAAGGAAATAAAATTTGTGCAGCAGGAATATCTTGGGCGAAAAGAACCTTTGACAAATATCCTTCTGCGTATGCTAATATGGCTGCAAGTAAATATTGTAAAGACCCTAACTACGGTAAAGGAAAAAAGAAGAAGTAATGGGAGAGCTTGCTAAATGGAGAAATGAAAAGTGGGTGCGTATAGGAACGGATGGTTCTATAATGGGCGCATGCGGTACTAGCAAGAACAAGAAAAATCCAGACAGGTGTTTGCCTTTGGCTAAAGCTAAGAGTTTAAGTAAAGCAGAAAGGGCTAAGACGGCAAGAAAAAAGAAAGCATCAGGCGGTAAAAAGCAATTTGTGTCAAATACAAAAAAAGCAAAAGTAACTAAAAAATATACAAAATAATTATGAAAACAGTAACCCACAAAACTAGTAGTCAAAAATCTGACGAAGAAAAAAATTTCTCTAATAGATCTCTAAAAAGATTATCTAAATTAGAATCAAAAAGTGACTCTTTAGAAAAAGAATATAGATCGCAAGACAGAGACACAGGTTTTACACCTGATAGAAAACAAATAAAAAGCCTTAAGAAACAAGTTAGAGTTGAAAACAGGATAAATAGAATAACTGAAAGGCAAAAAGCAAAAGGACGAACTAATACAAAATAATAATGAAAAAATCATTAAAACCTTATTTTACAGCAGCAAAGAAAAGTGGAGTTAATCCTGAAAAAAATGGATTACCTTCTGAAAAAACTATTAAAAATAGTGCATATTCAAAGTGCGGTAAAAAATAATGAAATGGCAGATAAGAAAAAGATGGCTTGTAATAAGCCTACTGCTTCTGATAGAGCAGGTAAAAAGAAAATGGTTAAAGGCTGTGAAGGTGGAAAAGAAAAACTTATTCACTTTGGAGCAAAAGGATATGGACATAATTATTCGGCAGCTGCACGAAAGAGCTTCAAGGCACGTCATAAATGTGGAACAGCAAAATCAAAGTTAACTGCAAGATACTGGGCGTGTAAAAACCTATGGGCTGGGAAGGGTGGTTCAACAAAGTCTAGTCCTAAAACTAGACAAGGAAAATATTAGTATATTTGTAGAATAAATTTTAAGTTATGAGTTGTAAAGGATTAATCGGAGATGCATTAAAAAAATGTTTAAAGGGTAAAAAAAATTTTCAAGAAAAAATTGACAAGGGTTTGGCTAAGTATCAAAAAAGTAATACTCATCCAAATTTGACAAATGTACCTTCTTATGATACTATCAACATAAAGAATGTAGCTATTGATAAAATACTTAAAAACAAGAAAAAATAAAAATGGGTAAAGCTTTTATAAAATTAGGTTTATGGATACAAAAAGTTTGGTGCAAATTTCAATGCAGTTGGAACAATTTGTTAAAATCTATAAGTTTTAAAGAAATTAAAGAATGTTCTTATAAGGTTTGTTCTTGTTCTCATAAAAAAGAAGACGTAAAATGAAATCAAAAGGATTCGGAGATACTGTAGAAAAAGTAGCTAAAGCAGTTGGAGCAGACAAAGTAGCTAAAGTATATGAAAAAGTAACAGGAAAACCTTGTGGCTGTTCTAAAAGAAAAGACAGTTTAAACAGAAATTTCCCTTATAACAAATAAAAAATGGCTTATCAAAAATTACAAGCAGGTAGAGCTGCGCTGGTTACTCCAAGTGACACTGATTTAATTCCCAGTGTATCAGGAGGAACAAACAATGGATGTGCTTTATATATAGGCACACCTGGAAATGTTAGAGTAAAAACCGTAGGAGGTGACGATGTTATCTTCACAGGTGTTTATGCAGGACAATTTTTTCCAGTTAATGTCTTGCAGGTATTTGCATCAGGAACTACCGCAGGAGAAATTGTAGCATTATGGTAGGGTATACGCAAAATAACAGTGCATTATTAGACTTAGAAGTGAATTACGTACTTATAAGAGAATAATGACTATGCAAGATGCTAAAATATACGCTATAAATTTTCTAAGTCTAGCTGTGTCATTCACTCATATTGAAATGGCTTTAAAATTAATTCTATTAACAGCTTCTATAGTGTATACGGCTCAAAGAATATGGATTAATTATAATGAAAAGAAAAATAAATAAAATAATCATTCATTGCTCGGCAACTCCTCCTTCAATGGATGTGGATGCAAATACAATTGATGAATGGCATAAAGAAAGAGGGTGGTCAGGTATTGGCTACCATTTTTTTATTAAAAGAGATGGTCAAATAGAAATTGGCCGTCCATTAGAAATACAAGGAGCTCATACAAGTGGACATAACAAGAACTCTATAGGTGTTTGTTATGCAGGTGGCGTAGACTCTAAAATGTGTCCAGAAGATAATAGAACAAGTGAGCAGATAGCAAGTTTTCTTTTGCTACTTAGATTTCTTAAAAATACATTCCCTAAAGCTATTATACATGGTCATAGGGATTTTTCAACCAAAGCTTGTCCAAGTTTTGACGCAACTAAAGAATATAAAGGATTATGAAAAAACTATTTGCATGGTTATCAGGAAATGTTATAAAAGAAATTGGGGACGTTATTGATAAGCTTACTACTACTGAAGAAGAAAAGCTTATAATAAAAAAACAAGTTCAAAAAATATTAGAAGACGCAGACAGCAAAGCGCAAGAGCAAGTGACTGAGCGTTGGAAGTTTGACATGCAGAGCGATTCTTTTTTGTCAAAGAATATACGCCCTATGGTTTTAATCTATTTAACCGTAATTTTTACAGCTTTATGTTTTACTGACGGTAACATAGGTGAGTTTAAAATATCTAAGGAGTATATACCTATTTTTCAAACACTTCTTGTAACTACTTATGGCGCTTATTTTGTAGGTAGAACATGGGAAAAAACCAAACAAAAAGATAAATAATAATTGATTACCTTTGCCTTATAAACTTAAATAAAAAATAATGAAAAATTTAGAAACGAAAGAATTACAAAACTTGCAAGAATTAAACTCAAATTTTGTAAAACTTAAAACCCAATTGGGAGATTTGGAACTTCAAAAACAATTAGTAATTGAACAAGTTTCTTTTATTAAAAGTGATTTTGCAGATTTAGAAAAAAACTTAATAAAAAAATACGGTGAAAACTCTGTGATTAATTTACAATCAGGAGAAATTACCGAAAAAGAACCAGAAAAATAAAAGAAAATGGCAAAAATTAGCAATACTTTATCGTACCCCAATCAATCACCAATTGAAGGTGCGGATTATTTAATAGGAACTGCTGCTAACTCAACACCAATTGATAGGCAGACAAAAACTTTTACCTTACAAGGTATTGCTGAATTTGTTATTGACGAGGCCTTTGATGGTTGTTCTTATAGGCTTCCTATATTTACAGCTCCAACATCAGGAGAGGAATCTTTTAAGTTAGTTAATTCTTTATTTTATCAAGATACAGCTACTACAAATTCAAAAGATCCATGTGAAACTCCTGCAGGCTCAATAGTTTATTTAGATGACGGAAGCGGAATAGGTAGCTTAATTGTTGCTGAAAATGTAACTATTGGAAAACAAACAATTGCAAATGGATTAGTAAATGTAAACGGAGGAATTTATTTTGCCTCTGAAGTTTATGATAATAATAACACCGTAGGTACAGGAGAGCAAGTTTTAGTTTCTCAAACCGATGGTACTGTCGAATGGCAGAACTATCAAGGTTCTGGACTAGAATTTCAAGGAGCATGGAATGCTGACACAAATATACCTGACTTACAGGCTATATCTTTAATACCTGCCAACACTGGAAAGTATTGGATAGTTTCTGTTGAAGGAACAACTCCTTTAAACACACAGGGTGGTGGAACAATTACTGATTGGGAGATTGGAGATTGGGCTATTATTTCTGAAGACTTAAACAATAATATATTTTGGGATAAGATTGATAACTCTTCTGTACTAACAGGTCAGGGGACTCCAGGAAACTTAGCTATATGGACAACAGATAGTGAGTTGGGAGATGCTCCAGTAAAACTAGGAGCAGGAAATGTATCTTTAATATTCAACAACTCTAGTATAGCTGATGGAGATTACTCTAATGCTTTAGGGGATAACTCTCAGGCACATGGAACAGCTAGTATTGCCGTAGGAACAAACTCTCAGACTGATGGAAATAATTCTATTTCAGTAGGTTTAAGCACATCTGCAATTGGAAATGGCTCTATAGCCATGGGACTTAATTCAACCGCAACTGGAGATGGTTCTGTAGCAATGGGTGGTGGTGCGCAAACTACTGGAAGCCGTTCCGTAGCGATGGGAGGTAACGCATTTGCTGAAGGAGCGTATTCTATTTCACTTGGACTTAATACAAGTGCCGAAGGAGATGCATCTGTGGCTTTAGGACAAGGCACACAGGCAACTGACGATAACGCAACCGCAATAGGTATTCTTACTACTGCAGATGCTCCAGGCGCAGTTTCCCTTGGAACTCAAACAAACGCACTAGGAACTAATTCTTTAGCAGGAGGTGACGGCTCTCTTTCTGACGGTATTGCTGCTTTTTCTTTTGGAGGTCAGACACAGGCTGAAGCCGATTTTTCAGTAGCAATGGGACTTTTAACAAAAGCAACTGGAAATGCTTCTACAGCAATGGGGCAAAACACAGAAGCAAGTGGAGATAATTCTGTAGCCATAGGAAGTGGAAGTGAAGCAACTGGAGATGGTTCTACAGCAATGGGAAATGACACAAGAGCAACTGGAGATATTTCTACAGCAATGGGAGATGGTACAGTAGCAAGTGGAAATGCATCTACAGCAATAGGAAGGAACACAGAAGCAAGTGGAGATAATTCTGTAGCCATGGGAAGTGGAAGTGAAGCAAGTGGAGATAATTCTTTTGCAATGGGAGATGCCACAGAATCAAGTGGAAATGCCTCTATAGCGATTGGAAGCCGTTCCGAAGCAACTGGAGGTAACTCTACCGCAATGGGAACTCTAACAGAAGCAAGTGGTACTTACTCTACAACAATGGGTTTACAAACTGAAGCTTCAGGAAATAGTTCTGTAGCCATGGGAGCAAACACAACAGCAAGTGGTAATTACTCTACAGCATTAAATAATACAACAATAGCAAGTGGTGCTGCATCTTTTGCATCAGGACTTACAACAGAAGCAAGTGGGCAATCTTCTACAGCAATGGGAAGTCAAACAACAGCTAGTGGTAATCAATCTACAGCGATTGGTAATCAATCTACAGCAAGTGGAGTTGATTCATCCTCATTTGGTAAAGGAAATACATCATCAGGAAATGGATCAGTAACAATTGGTAGTAGTCAAGAAGCATCTGCTGACTACTCTATATCTATAGGGGGGCAACCAAATACAGCTTCAGGGATACTATCAGTATCTATTGGGTCAGAGAACGAATCTGTAGGAGTTTTAAGTTATATACTTGGTACAGGAAACCTTACAGACTCAGCTGAGTCAACGTTAATTGGAATTTCAAATACAGCGTTTTCATCTTCTCAAAGGTCAACAGGTATTGGATTAGATAACTCATTAACAGGAGGCTTTTCTTACGCATTCGGTTCTGGACTAGAGGTTACAGACTTTAGACAAACAGTACTAGGTTCTTTCAATTCAGTTGTAGGTCCAGGAAGTGTAGACTCATGGAATACAACAGACAACTTATTTATAATAGGAAACGGAACAGGGATTGGGTCTACATCCAACGCTTTAGAACTTAGAAAAGACGGAGAGCTTAAGCTAAACACATATGGTTCTGGTCAGGTATCAGGTACTGCAACTTATAATTTATCTGTTGATGCTAACGGAAGGGTTATTGAAACTCCTGACGTAGTTACTCCAACATTTATAATGACTGGTTTAATAAATAACCTAGGAAGTCAGACTCAAGGATATGACTTTATGGAGTGGACATCTAATGTTACTGCACCTACTCAAATTCCTTTATGGAGAACACCATTGCCACTTAAGTTAAAACTTGTTACTTGGGTATGGATGGGAAGTTCTCCTTTAAATATTATTGCTGGAGACAGTATAAGCTTTACTATTGGAACAATAACAGATGGATTGTCAGCTACTATAGGTAATTACACACCAGTATCTGGACAAAACATATTTACACTAGACGGATTTGATTCTGGCACATACGCTGCAGGTCAAGCAGATGTTTCATCATTCGGAATTACAATTGACCAGTTTTCAAATACTGCTGTAGTAGGAGTAGAGTCAGGGGTTGTAGGACCAAATGATGGTGAGCTTGCGATTTGTTTATATTTTGAGGAATCAATAGCAGGTGCTAATAGCACAATGACATACAATATTGAAAATAATATTATTGGCCCAGCTGCAGGATACACTATTACAGGAGACTTAGATGGTGCAACTGATACAGGAATGGGAGGCGTTTCGCCTTATAGCTTCGCTACTGGACTTCAATTAAATCCAGGATACAGCTTAATTAGCCCATTCACATCTACTAACCCAAGCGGAACAATACCTGCTGGAGGAGGTATAGCTAACGGAGTCTTAACTGGAGAAATTCAGCAAGACCAACAGATTGGTCAAATTACATTAACTGTAGTTAATAATATTGTTGGCCCAGCTGCAGGATACACTGTTTCAGGAGCTATATCAGGCACAACTACAACAGGTCCAACAGGGACTGCATGGACATTGACTACTCAAGTATCAGCTAACCCAGGATACACATTTATTTCAGGAGGCAATAATGCTTCTTCTTCTGGAGTTTACCCTGTAGGAACAGGAACAGCAACAAATACCTTATCTGGAGAAATTCAGCAAGACACAGCATGTACAGGTTATGAATTTGTTGATAATCTTGAATTAGCAACAGGAGTGAATCTATGGATTTCTAATCAAGCTCAAGCAATCGCCACTTACGGTCAAATAAATACTTGGTGTACTCAAAATGTGACTGATATGTCACAATTATTTTTAGGTAAAACTAATTTTAATGATGATATTTCAAATTGGGATACAAGCAATGTGACTAATATGCGCGTAATGTTTGCTGATGCACAATCATTTAATCAAGATATTAGTGTATGGGATGTAAGCAATGTTATTAATATGGATTCTATGTTCCTAGGAGGACTGGTTTTTAATCAAGATATTAGTGCTTGGGATGTGAGTAGTGTGAATAGTATGAGCTCGATGTTTAATGAAACTCCATTCAATCAAGACATCGGTTCTTGGGATGTGAGTAATGTTACTAATATGAATAGGATGTTTGCTTTTAACTCAGTATTTAACCAAGATATAAGTTCTTGGGATGTGAGTAGTGTGACTAATATGAAGGGTATGTTTGAACAAGCTACGGTATTTAATCAAGATATTAGTGCTTGGGATGTAAGCAATGTTCTTAATATGGCGGATATGTTTGCGAACGCAACTCTTGCATCACCTGGTCTGTTTAATCAAGATATTAGTGTATGGGATGTGAGTAGTGTTACTAATATGTCTCAGATGTTTTATAATACTCCTTTTAACCAAAATATTAATTCTTGGGATGTGAGTAATGTAACTAATATGAATTCTATGTTTGTTCGTGCAACCTCCTTTGTCCAAGACCTTAATTCTTGGGATGTGAGTAGTGTAACTAATATGGGGGATATGTTTAATCGTGCAACTTCATTTGATGGTAATATAACTTCTTGGGATGTGAGTAATGTTACTAGTATGAATCAAATGTTTTATTTTGCCTCCAATTTTAATCAAAATTTAAGTGGTTGGTGTGTTACTAATTTTGCTTCAGAGCCAAATAATTTTAACTCAGCTGGCATCATAACACCAGCTAATAAACCAGTATGGGGTACATGCCCATAATAATAATAATAAATAAAATTAAATATAATGGATATAAGAAAAATATCAGTTGGCGCTGATTATAAATCCAGCGCCATGCACTACATAGTAAATCAGGAAATTTTTAACGGAAATTATTATATTCATTTAATAAAGCATATAAGCGAAAGCAACTCTATAAAAGTTTGGATTGAAAATAAACAAGGAGAAATATTTCTTTGGAAAGAATTCAATTCTAATATGCCAGTATCAATTGAATATAATATAAATTTTGAATGAAATCACCTTTTTACTTCATTGTAAAACCTTGCAATGGAAAAAGGTATGATAATACAAAAAAAATTGGAGATGTTGATTTTATAGTAAGCAACTCCAAAGAAGATCATACCGTTTCCAATAGGTACGCAATTGTACAACAAACCCCTATAAATTACAAGGGTAATATTAAACCAGGAGATACCTTGCTGGTTCATCATAATGTTTTTAAATATTATAATGACATGAAAGGAAAAGAAAGAAGCGGTAAAAGTTTCTTTCAAGATGACTTGTTTTTTATTGATTACGATCAGTTTTATATGTATAAACAGAATGATGAATGGTTTTGTCATTCTAAATATTGCATGATAAAGCCTATTTCTAAAAAAAATCATTATCTTAAGACCCACCAAGAAGAAGAACCATTAATGGGTTTAGTTAAGTATCCTAATGAATACTTAATTAGTAAAGGTATTATTAAAGGAACTGTTGTTTATTTCCAACCAGACAGTGAATATGAGTATACTATAGATGGTGAAAAACTTTATCGAATGTTTGATAAAAACATAACAATGACTTTATGAATGTAAGCTTATATGAAAATGTAATAAAAGATATTGATAGTTATGTTTGTGATGTAATTAACAAAGGTTTTGAAGACATTCAAATTGGTGAAGATTTATTTAAAAATGTTAGACAAAGAGGTGAAGATGAGTTGGTTCGTTTTCTTTTGGAAAAATACCCTAATTTTTATTCATCTTTAAATTTTGTAAGAAAATCTCCAGAACATCAAATAGAACCTAATTTTATTCATACAGATGAAATGATGGGTGATTTGACTGCAATTCTTTATTTAAATTATAATCCACCAAAAGAAGATGGAACTACTTTATATTATAAAGGAGAAAAAAGTTGTATATTAAAATCAAAACTAAATAGGTTAATTGTTTTTCCTTCTTATTTAGAACATTCAAGAAATATTTTTGAAAACTTTGGTGATGAAGATAATGAATCAAGATTAATACATGTTTGTTTTTTAAAAAAAAATACTGCCTATGAACAATATTGAATTAAAATTAGAAATAATTAAGGCAGGTAAAAAAGCTGTTCAAGAGCTTATAAAAGTTGCTAATGAAGGTATTTTAAAAAAAGACCTTGATGGATTGTCTCCTGATATTGCAGCTGATAGATTAAAAAATGCAGCAGCATCTAAGAAGTTAGCTATATTTGATGCGTTTGAAATTTTAAGCAAAATTGAAGAAGAAAACAATATGATAGACAAAAGTAATGTAGAAACAAAAGCAGCATCATTTAAAGGTTTTGCTGAAGGTAGATCAAAATAATGTACGAACAAACTTTATATAAAATACTAAATAACATTGTTCCTGAAAAGGTTCTAAAATCCAATAATAAAAAAAGATTGTGGGATTATGGGTATAATAAAGAATATGATATTGTTGTTATATCCAAAAGTGGTATGATTGGTGATATATATGAAATACAAAATTTAAAAATAGCTTTACCAAAAGAAGAAGATGTTTATAAATTTAAAAAAAATTACTGGGGTAAATTAGATTATCCAAAAGAATTAAGTAAAATTAAAAATGTATTTGATTGGGACAAACATCCAGATAACTTTAAAGAGAAATGGTATGACTATATTGACAAAGAATTTGAAAGACGTGAAAAAGGTTTTTGGTTTAATAACAAAGGGGTTTCTACTTTTATTACTGGTTCTCACTACATGTACTTGTGCTGGACCAAAATTGATGTTGGGCAGCCAAACTTTAGGGAATCAAATAGATTATTCTACATATTCTGGGAAGCTTGCAAAGCAGACAGACGGTCATATGGAATGTGTTATCTTAAGAACAGACGATCAGGCTTTTCGTTTATGTCCTCATCAGAACTCGTGCATGAAGCTACCACATCACGAGATTCACGTTTTGGAATATTGTCAAAAACTGGGTCAGATGCTAAGAAGATGTTTACCGATAAAGTCGTACCGATATCGCTCAACTACCCTTTCTTTTTCAAACCGATCCAGGATGGTATGGACAGGCCCAAGACCGAACTTGCCTATAGAGTACCAGCCTCCAAGCTTACCAGAAAAAAGCTTGATGCCAATGAAGCCGCTACAGAACTTGAAGGGCTTGACACGACAATAGATTGGAAAAACACAGGTGACAACTCTTACGATGGAGAAAAATTAAAAATATTAGCTCATGATGAAAGTGGGAAATGGGAAAGACCTGATAATATATTAAACAATTGGCGAGTAACTAAGACCTGTCTTAGATTAGGATCTAAGATTATTGGAAAATGTATGATGGGAAGTACTTCTAATTCTATTGAAAAAGGAGGTGGTAATTTTAAAAAATTATATTCAGATTCTAATGTAAACAAAAGAAACAAGAATGGTCAAACTAAAAGTGGACTATATTCACTTTTCATCCCTATGGAATGGAACTATGAAGGATTTATAGATGTTTACGGATATCCTGTATTTGATGATCCAGGGGAAGAGATAGAAGGGCCTTTAGGAGATGTAATCGATCAAGGTGTTATCAATCACTGGAACAATGAGGTTGAGGGTCTTAAATCAGATCCTGATGGATTAAACGAGTATTACAGACAGTTCCCTCGTACAGAATCTCACGCTTTTAGAGATGAAAGTAAACAATCGTTATTTAATCTTCAAAAACTTTATCAGCAAATAGATTACAATGATTCATTAATAAAAGATAGATTTGTAACAAGAGGTTCGTTTTCATGGAAAAATGGAATTAAAGATACAGAAGTTATTTTTTCTCCAAATGATAGAGGACGATTTTATGTAACATGGACACCAAAAAAACAATTACAAAATCAACACTATTTAAAGAACGGAGTTAAATATCCAAAAAACGATCACATAGGTGCTTTTGGATGTGATAGTTATGATATATCTGGGACTGTAGGGGGTGGAGGATCTAATGGTGCTTTACATGGCGTTACTAAGTTTCACATGGATGAAGGACCTACTAATGAATTTTTTTTAGAATACATTGCTAGACCACAAACAGCGGAAATGTTTTTTGAAGATGTATTAATGGCTTGTGTGTTTTATGGTATGCCAATATTAATAGAAAATAATAAACCAAGATTGTTATATCATTTTAAAAACAGAGGTTATAGAGGTTTTTCAATGAATAGGCCTGATAAGGTTTATAATAAATTGTCACAAACTGAAAAAGAATTAGGAGGTATGCCTAATAGCTCTGAAGATATAAAACAAGCTCATGCAGCCGCAATAGAATCTTATATTGAAAAGAATGTTGGATTTGATTTATCAGGTACTTTTAGAGAGAAAGATCTTATAGGTTCGATGTATTTTATTAGAACTTTAGAAGACTGGGCTAGGTTTGATATAAACAAAAGAACAAAGTTTGATGCTTCAATTAGTTCTGGTTTAGCTATCATGGCTATACAGAAGAACCTTTACCAGCCCATTAAAAATAAATCAAAAATAAAACTTAACTTTGCAAGATATGACAATAAGGGAAGTTATAGCCAAATTATAAAATAAATGGAGGATGTAAAAATAGCAATAAACCCTCAGGGTTTCCCAAGTCAATTCGTGTCTGACAAAGAAAAAGACAGCGTTGAGTTTGGATTGCAAATAGGACAAGCCATTCAATATGAGTGGTTCAGAAAAGACGGAGGACAAAGTAGGTTTTATAATCAATGGGCTGACTTTCATAGACTTCGATTATATGCTCGTGGAGAGCAGTCAATAGCTAAATATAAAAATGAATTAGCAATTGATGGGGATTTAAGTTATTTAAATTTAGACTGGACTCCTGTCCCAATTATACCAAAGTTTGTGGACATAGTTGTTAATGGAATGGCTGACAGAGTATTTAAAATTAACGCTTATGCCCAGGATGGTATGTCTCTTGATAAAAAAAGTAAATATCAAAGACAACTAGAAAAAGATATGATCTCTAAAGATCTAATGAAGCAAGTTCAAAAAGATTTTAATGTCAATACTTTTCGAATGAGTGCTGAAGAAGTTCCTGAAAACGATGAGCAGCTTGCTTTGCATATGCAATTAAAATACAAGCCATCTATTGAAATTGCAGAGGAAGAAGCAATAAATACCGTTTTAGCTGAAAGCAGATACCATGATTTGCAAAAAAGACTTTACTATGACCAAATGGTCTTAGGTATTCAAATGTGCAAACATAGTTTTAAACCTGGTTCAGGAATTGAAGTTGAATATGTTGATCCTGCAAATGTAGTTTATAGTTATACAGAAGACCCTTATTTTAAAGATTGTTTTTATTGGGGTGAAATTAAAACTTTACCAATAAGTGAATTGCTTAAAATTAACACAAGTTTAACTAGGGTTGATATGGAAGAAATATCAAAATATAGTCAAAGTTGGTATGATTACAATAATACAGCACAGTATTACAATAATAGTTTATTCAGTAAAGACAGTGCCACTGTTTTATTCTTTAATTATAAAACAACCCATACATTTACTTATAAGAAAAAAACAAATTCATCAGGAGCTTCAAAGGTTATTGAAAAAGATGACAGCTTTAATCCAACTCCAGAAATGCAAGATGAAGGTAATTATGAAAAAGTATCTAAAACAATTGATGTTTGGTATGAGGGAGTTATGATTATGGGCACAAGTATTATGCTTAAATGGGAGATGGCTGAGAACATGGCTAGACCAGCTTCTGCATCACAAGAAGTGTATCCAGAGTTTTTAGCTGCTGCTCCAAGAATGTATAAAGGAGTTTTAGAATCTTTAGTACGAAGAATGATTACATTTGCTGATCTAATTCAAATGACGCATTTAAAATTACAACAAGTTATTTCAAGAGTTGTACCAGATGGTGTTTACATAGATGCTGATGGATTAAGTGAAGTAGATTTAGGAACAGGTCAAGCATACAATCCAGAAGATGCACTTAGAATGTTTTTCCAAACAGGAAGTGTTATTGGTAGAAGTTATACTCAAGATGGAGATTATAATCAAGCAAAAGTACCTATTCAACAATTGAACAGTAGTTCAGGGCAAGGAAAAATACAAAGTCTTGTAGGTACGTATAATCATTATATGTCTATGCTTAGAGATGTAACAGGTTTAAATGAAGCTAGAGATGGAGCAACACCAGATTCTTATTCTTTAGTCGGTCTTCAAAAACTAGCAGCTTTAAGTAGTAATACTGCAACTAGACACATATTAGACTCTGGAATAGGAATGACAGAAAGGCTTTGTACAGCATTATCTAGTAGAGTAGCTGATTTGTTAGAGTATGCAGATTTTAGAGAAGAATTTATTAATCAGGTAGGTAAGTATAATGTTGGAATTTTAGAAGAAATATCTGAATTATATTTAAGTGATTTTGGTATCTTCATAGAAGTAGCTCCAGATGAAGAGGAACAAAAACTTTTAGAGCAAAATATACAAACCGCTTTAACCAGGGATAGTATAAACTTAGAAGATGCAATTGACATTAGAGAAATAAGAAATGTTAAACTTGCTAATCAAATGCTTAAAGTTAGACGTAAAGCAAAAGAAGATTCTGAGAAACAAGCAAAAGCTGCTGCTGCCCAACAACAAGGTCAGATAAATATGCAGTCACAACAACTGGCAGCTCAAACAGCAATGCAAAAATTACAAATGGAAACTCAAGCTTCTATGGAAATTGAGAAAGGAAAAGCAACTTTTTCAATAGAAAAAATGAAGGGAGAGGCTGCTATAAAAGCTGAGTTAATGCAACTAGAGTTTGAGTTACAAATGAAATTAAAAGGTGTTGAAATTGAGGGGTTGAAAATGAGAGAAAATCAACGTGAAGAAGCTAAGTCTAAAAGGATAAGTCAAGCTAACACAGAGCAATCAAAATTAATAGAACAAAGAAAAAACAACTTAGCTCCTGTAACTTTTGAATCAAATGAAGATAGTTTAGATGGTTTTGATTTAGCTGAATTTGAACCTAGATAAACCTTAAATACTTTATTAAATTAAATATTAACTTTGTAAAAAATTAAATCAAATGGAAATTAAAGTAAAATCACTAGATTCTGTAGCGGAAAAATCTGTACAGGAAGTAGAAGAGAAGTTATTACAAAAGCATGAAGCTGAGTTTAACGATAAACCTAATGATGTTGTTGAAGAGCAACCTTTAGAACAAGAAGCCGAAGAATTGGCAGTTGAAAGTCCAACTATAAAAGACGAAGACGTTCTTTCATATATTAAAAATAGATATAATAAAGATATTTCATCTGTTGATGATTTGTTTGCTCAAAGAGAAGAGACAAATGATTTGCCAGAAGAGGTGTCTAAATATTTAGATTATAAAAAGAACACAGGGCGTGGTTTTGAAGATTTCGTAAAAGTAAATAAACAATACGATGATTTAGATGACGAACAAGTGTTAGCAGAGTACTATTCTTTAACTGAATCTGATTTAGATAGTGAAGACATTCATTATTTAATGGATGAAAAGTTTTCATATGATGAAGACATTGATGATGAAAAAGAAATAAAGAAAAAGAATATTGCTAAAAAAAGAGAACTTTCAAAAGCTAAAACATATCTTAACGATTTAAAAGAAAAATACAGAGTTCCTCTTGAGTCAAGTGGGAGTTCTTTTTCTGAAGAACAGGAGAGAGAAGTTGAAGCATATAGAAGTTATATTAAAAATTCTAAATCAGCTGAAGAAGCCAATGCAAAGAAAAATGATTTTTTTGTAAAAAAGACAAATGAAGTTTTTAATCCAGAATTCAAAGGTTTTGAGTTTAATGTTGGAGATAAAATTGTAAATTATTCTTATGGTGATGTTACTGAAATGAAGACAAAGCAAAGTGATTTAAATAATTTAGTCGGCAGGTATGTTGGTGAAGATGGTTTAATAAGTGATGCAAAGGGATGGCATACAGCTTTAAGTGCTGCAATGAATCCTCAAAAGTTTGCTAGTTATTTTTATGACCAAGGGAAAGCAGATGCGATAAGTGATGTTTCTAAAAAAAGTAAAAACATTAACATGTCGACTAGGCAAGCTCCTCAAGCGATTGGAGATACAGGCTTTAAGGCTCGTCAAGTTTCAGACTCAAGTGGTAGAGGATTGAAAATTAGAAGTAAAAAATAAAAATAATTAACACTCAGTGTTATCTAAAAAACAAAAATTATGGCAGTAGATGCAGTACCTGGGTTTGACTTACAACCAAGTTCAGAACAGGTTTTATTACAGACAAATTACATTACTAACTTTGATTTCTTAAATCAGTATCTTCCAGATACTTATGAAAAAGAATTCGAACGTTATGGAAACAGAACAGTAGCATCATTCTTAAGAATGGTAGGCGCTGAAATGCCTTCTAACTCAGACCTTATTAAATGGGCAGAGCAAGGAAGACTACACACGAAGTATACAGATGTTACTTCAGCAGCAGCAGCAGGAGCAGGAACTGCTACTTTAACAATTGGAGATGTTTTAGTTCCAGGAACTGGCGCTATTGCAATTAGAGTTGGTCAAACAATTATGATTTCTGACAGTACAGCAGCTTCAACTCTTAGTAACAAAGCTATTGTTACTGCAGTTGATATTGCTAACGGAACAATTGATGTTGCTTATTATGAATTAGCAGGTCAAGGCGTTGCTGCAGGAGTAGTATGTTCTCTATTTATTTATGGTTCAGAATTCCAAAAGGGATCTGTTGGAATGCAAGGGCAGTTAGAAGCTGATGATAGCATTTTCTCTAACTCACCAATTATCATTAAAGATCACTACGCAGTAAGTGGTTCTGACATGGCTCAAATTGGATGGATTGAGGTTACTACTGAAAACGGAGCAACTGGTTTCTTATGGTATTTAAAATCAGAGCATGAAACTCGTTTACGTTTTGAAGATTATTTAGAAACAGCAATGGTTGAAGCAGTACCAGCAGAAGGTGGTTCAGGAGCAGCGGCAATTGTTGAAGGAGTTGCATCAGGCGTAGGTAACAAAGGATCAGAAGGTCTTTTCTATGTTGTTGAAGAGCGAGGAAATGTATGGAGTGGTGGTAACCCAACAACTCTTGGAGATTTTGACGCTATCATTCAAAGACTAGACAAGCAAGGTTCTATTGAAGAGAATGTTCTTTTTGTGAATCGTGAGTTTGGATTTGATATTGACGATATGTTAGCTGCTCAAAATGCAGGATATGCAGGTGGTACTTCATTTGGTCTTTTTGACAATGATGAAGAAATGGCTTTAAACTTAGGATTCTCTGGATTCCGAAGAGGTTATGACTTCTACAAAACAGACTGGAAATACTTAAACGATCCAACTATGCGTGGTGATATTGTAGGTGGTGCTGTAAACGGAGTATTAGTTCCTGCAGGTTCTACTACAGTTTACGATCAAGTTCTTGGTAAAAACGCTAAGAGACCATTCTTACACGTTCGTTATAGAGCTTCAGAAACTGAAGACAGACGTTATAAGACTTGGATTACAGGTTCAGCAGGTGGAGCTTCTACTTCTAGCTTAGATGCTATGGAAGTAAACTTCTTATCTGAAAGAGCTTTATGTACTTTAGGTGCTAACAACTTCTTTATCTTTAAATAGATAAAGGATTAATTAAAGAGGGTAGGTCAGCTGCAACCTGACTTACTCTCTTTTATATTTATTAAATTTAAATTATATCAAATGAAAAAAAACAAAGAGGCTTTTGTTGACAAAAGCTACAAACTCACCAGAGACAAAGCTCCATTGAGCTACACAATTCCATCAAGAAATACTAAAAGAAGTAGTTTACTTTATTTTGACGAAGAAACTGGACAAAACAGATCTATGCGATATGCTAAGAATCAAAAAACTATTTTTGAAGATGAGCAAGATGGAAATGTTCTTTTAGAACCAATTATTTTTGAAGATGGATTTTTAAGAGTTCCAAAACAAAACCAAATTTTACAAAAATTTCTAGCACATCATCCTGGAAATGGGAATGATTTTATTGAAGTTGATAAAGAAAAAGACGCTAGTGTAGATGTAGATAGCATGGATTTAGCTTTAGACGCAATGATTGCAGCTAAAGAATTAGATATTGAAATGTTAGAAACAATAGCTAGAGTAGTAATGGGCGTGAAAGTAGATAGAATGACGTCTGCAGAATTAAAGCGTGATGTTAGATTGTTTGCGAGTAGATATCCTGAGGATTTTTTAGAGTCTATTAACGACCCTTTATTATCTCTTCAAAACAAATGTTCTAAATTTTTCAGTGAAGGTTTATTATTGTTAAAAAATAAAAAAGATGTTTATTATAACTTAAAAGGAAACAAAAAGAAATTACTTACAGTTCCTTATGGTGAAGATCCTTTATTTATTTTAGCATCATTTCTTCAAAGTGATGAAGGCTTAGAAGTTCTAAGAATATTAGAAGATAAAATAGATTAAAAACAAACCTAAATAGGTGTTAAACAAGAAGAGGCTTTCAGAAATGAGGCCTCTTTTTTTTTTGTATCTTTGTTCAAAGAAAAATAAAGAATGGCATCATTAATAAATACAGTCAGAGCAACTGTTCTTTCTATTGTAAATAAAAATAATTTTGGATATATTACTCCAAATGATTTTAACCTGTACGCAAAACAAGCGCAATTAGATTTATTTGAAGATTATTTCTATCAATATAATTCTTGGATAGTAAAACAGAATAAAAGAATTTCTGGTAGCGAATATGCTGATATAGTAAAAGGTTTAATTGAAGTAATAGATAGTTTTTCTTCTACTAAAGGATTAATTAATACAGGTATAAATTTATTTGACTTGCCTAGTGATTACTATTTAATAGATAAAATAAACTATTATCCAAATATTACAGCAACAGGTACTTTAACTGTTGGTTCGACAGGAAACACCTTGATAGATTCGGCTGCAAATTTTGTGACTGGAGGTCAGGTAGCTGCAGGTCAATTAATAGTAAACACTACAGGAGGAGAATTGTATTCTGGAGGTAGTGCTTTTGTAGTAAGTGTGGATAGTGAGACTCAATTAACAATATCAACTAACAATTTTTTTACAGGAAGCTATTTAGGTTCTTCTTATTCTATTTCAAGTACAAAAGGAATAAAAGAAATAGAGAGAGTTTCTCAAAATAAAATATTTTACTTAAACTCTTCGCATCTTACATCTCCAAGTTTAATATATCCAGCATATGTTTTAGGTGGTGCAAACAATATAAATACAGGAAATACGATTACAGTATATCCTGAATCAATAAACAACACAGGCACAGTTGTTTCTCAATATATAAGATACCCCAATGATCCTAACTGGACTTATGCTCAATTCCCTGGAGGTGAGCCTTCATTTGATGAAACAGCTGCGGATTACCAAGATTTTGAGCTACCTGCTTCAGATGAAACAAACTTGATAAACAAAATACTTCAATATGCAGGGGTTTCAGTTAGAGAGATGGATGTCGCTAAGTTTGGAAAAGTAGAGGAGCAAGAAGCAAATAACCAAGAAGGACAATAATTATGGCATATATAAACGATTACACTTACTACGAAAATACAGGAAACCCAAATACAGAAGATGAAAATTGGGGTTCATATCAATATATACCATTAGAAGACATTGTAAACAACTTCATGTTAATGTATGTTGGTAATGATAAGCTTATAAATAATGTTGAAAGATATAATATACTTTTTCACGCAAAAAGGGCTATACAAGAATTAAATTACGATTCTTTAAAAGAAATAAAAATACTTGAATTACAAGTATGTGACACATTGAGATTTGTGTTGCCTTCTGATTATGTAAATTGGGTTAGAATATCTTTGTACAAAAATGGTACACTAATGCCTCTTAGTGAAAATATTCAAACAAATTGGAGTGATGCTTATTTGCAAGACAATAATTGTAGAATATTATTTGACCATGATGGAAATATACTTAAGCCCTCTACTTCTACAATAGATTTACAAAGAATTACAGGTGGTAAAAAATCAATATATCTAAATAAGCAAAGTCCTTATAACGGACAAGAAGGTTATTTTCATAATGGTATATGGTATTTTGAATATCCAATAGGTGGAAGATATGGACTTAATACAGAGACCGCCAATCAAAACCCTACGTTTAGTATAAATAAATCAGGGGGGGTTATTAATTTTAGTTCAGACATGGCAGATGAGCTTTGTATTTTGGAATATGTTTCAGATGGAATGGAAAAAGGAGATGATTCTTTAATTAGTGTAAATAAACTATTTGAAGAATTTGTTTATGCGTATATGAAATACACTATATTAAACAATAAGATTGGAGTTCAAGAATACATAGTAACTAGACTTAAAAAAGAAAAATCAGCTCTTTTAAGAAACGCAAAGTTAAGATTAAGCAATATACACCCTAGTAGATTATTAATGAACTTAAGGGGTCAAAATAAATGGATAAAATAATATGCCTAATATTTCAAAAAATTTCATAAAAGGAAGAATGAATAAAAGTGTTGATGAGCGCCTTGTACCTCAAGGTGAATACATCGATGCTTTAAATGTTAGATTGGGTTCTACAGAAGGGACTGAAATAGGGGCTGTTGAAAATTCAAAAGGTAACAATTTAATTGCTCAACTTAATTTTAATGGACAGCCATTAAGTTCTAGTGCTAAATGTATTGGAGCTTATGAAGATGGAGCAAATGAAACAATATATTGGTTTGTTAATGATGAATCTAACACTGCTTCTTCAACAGGTAAAGTAGATTTAATTACATCATACAACACAAGAACATTTGTTTTAGATTACCATGTAGTTTCTACTTCAATTTTAAATTTTGACAAAGACTTTTTGGTTAATGGAATAAACCTAATAGGTGAATTTTTATTTTTTACAGACAACTTAAATGCTCCTAGAAAGATAAATGTTAAAAGAACTTATCTAAATCCAGATCCTGGTACAACAATTGACCAAATAACAGAGCAAGATATTGGGGTTATTGTTGCTCCACCATTAAATGCGCCTGAAATAGAACAATTTCAAGTAGGTGGAGGAGAAAACTTTATGGAAGAAATACTAATTAGTTTTGCCTATAGATGGCAATATGAAGATGGTGAGTATTCAGCGTTATCTCCATTTAGTGAATACGCCTTTACACCTGGTCCTTTTCGATTTGATTATGGTAACTATAATCAAGAAGGAATGAGAAATGTATTTAATTCAGTAAAAGTAACTTTTGAAACTGGAGGTAGAAACATAAAAGATTTAGATGTTTTATTTAAATTTAGCACTAGTCAAAGTATAAATGTTGTTGAAAGATTTAACAAAGAAAATGAAGGTTGGTTAGATAATATAAACCAAACAATAACTTTTACAAATCAAAAAATATTTACAACACTACCTGAGGCTCAATTGTTAAGGTTATTTGATAATGTTCCTAGAGTTGCTCAAGCACAAACTATTATGGGAAATAGATTGATGTATGGTAATTATATTGATGGTTATGACATAGTTGATAAAGATGGAGCTTCTATTTACCTTGATTATGATTTAGAGCTTATATCTGAGCTTCAAGAATCTGATTCTATAACAGGAGATAGGGAAGGTTTTCAGTACACTATTGATGGAGCTGTTAATGTTGTAAATTCAAAAGTGTCAATTGATTTTGGAGGAGATAATATAGATTTAGTTGAAGGAGCGCAAATTGGAATTGATTTTAATTACAATGGGTCTGTTTATAGTGGAGATCCATCATATCAAGATCAGAGTCAGCCAGAAAATGTTTTTGAATATAATTTTATATTTAATCTTCAAGAAGATTTTGGTAGCGTTCATGAAATGGCTACTAGCACATCTTTTATTAATGCTGTTAGTTCTTTTATACCTATAGCTAATAATACTTGTATCCCTATTTCAGGTGGGACAGAAACAGGTACATCTGTTACTGATCAGTTTATTTGTTCGGCAGTCGCTAAACAAAACTGGGAAAAAGTCGGTTTTGGAATAAGTGGAACACCACAGGGGTTTATTATTGAATCTTCTTTTGGAAGTGATGTAATTTCATTTATTGCGCCTGCATTAAAATTTGAAGAATATGACCAAACAGTACAGCCTCCAGCCCCATTAAATAATTTTGCTTATGAATATATAAGTTGTGTTTCTGCAGAAGGTTTTTATGCATTAGATGGATCAAAGCAAAGTTTACACAGTAACAGAGATTATGAAGTAGGTGTTGTATATATGGATGAATATGGAAGAAGTAGTACTGCTTTAGTTGATACAGATAATACTATTTTTATTCCTTGCTTCAATTCAGTTGACAAAAACAATATCAGGGTTCAAATGAACAGCTACCCTCCTTATTGGGCTACAAAATATAAATTCGTAATTAAAGAGTCTAAGGGACTTTACAGAACAATATACAGCAATATATTCTTTAGGGAAGAAGAGACAGGAGACGCTTACTATTTGCTTCAAGGAGACAATAGAGATAAGGTAAAAGATAACGATGTTTTATATGTAAAAGCAGATACAAACGGACCTGTTTTAAATTGTGCTACAACAAAAGTTTTAGGTTTTGGATCTGAGGCTAAAGATTTTCTTTGTGAAAAAAATATTGACGGAGAAATTTTACCAGGCTCACAAGAATGTGGTCAACCAACAGGGACTTACATGTTAGTAAAACCTAATAATTTTGCAGCAAATAAGCCTCCAAACTCTAGAATAGAAGTGAGTAGTGGTGGAGGCAGCAGGGATAAACCTTTAGTTAATGTCTCATGCTCTCTTGAAGATGAAGATAATCCTGGGGAATATATTCCATGGACTGTGCCAGCAGGCTCTCTTATAGAGATAACTATTAATGCTACTAGATATAGTCGAGGTGGAGGTTGTGGAAGTAGATATTATGATTGGAGTAAAAAATTTGTAGCTTCAAATGATTATGATAGTTTATATGATTGGGTATTAGGGGATAATATTGATTTTACAAATGGAATTTCATCAGGTAGTGATGATGACGCTCAAAACAATCAAATTCAATATGATGATATAAAGATTTTTGAGGATCGATTAGCAACAACAGGTAATAGTTATGTAGGGTTTCAGCAAGCTACTCCAACATCCCCTTTAAGATTTTGCTATCAATCAGGTACTCCTAGATGTGGTGGTTTTAGACCAAGAAATTCTTATGCCTCTATTAATCTTCAAATAGAAAGAGCATCTACTTTAACTATTTTTGAAACTGAGCCATTAGATTCAAATGATGAATTGTATTATGAAAATGAACAGACGTTTGATATTGTAAATGGACTTCATTTATCAGGAAATTCAGATTTCGATCAAGATCAAACTCTTACAGATCCTGCTATTGTTGACTTAACTTTCTTTAATTGTTATACTTTTGGAAATGGAGCGGAAGACAACCATGTTTTATCTGGACTTACAAAACCATTTATACAACTTGGAGAAAAAGTAACATCTGTTTCAGAAGAGCAATATAAAGAAAGTCATAGATTTGCTGACGTAACTTATAGTGGGGTTTTTAATCAAGAAACTAACTTAAATAAGTTAAATCAATTTAATTTGGCCTTATCAAATTTTAAAACATTAGAAACATCATACGGACCTATTAGAAGAATGCATGCAAGACAGACTGACATCTTAACTCTTCAAGAAGATAAGATATCTTACTTGTTAGTAGGTAAGAACTTACTTTCTGATGCAGCAGCAGGTGGAGCTATAACATCTGTGCCTGAGGTTCTTGGTACTCAGTTAGCTAGAATAGAAGAATATGGAATAAGTAGTAATCCAGAGAGTTTTACTTCTTATGGTTATAACGTTTATTTTACCGACGCAAAAAGAAGTTCTGTAATAGAACTAAAAGGAGGATCTGCTAAAACAGACCAATTAAATGTAATATCTACAGTAGGGATGCGTTCTTGGTTTAGAGACTTGTTTACAACTTCTTTTGAAACTCAAAAACTAGGTGGATATGATCCATACATGAATGAATATGTTTTAAGCTCGAATACACAAATTATACCTCAGCCACCAGAAGAAAAAGAATGTGGATATGTGTTAACAGTAACAAATGGAGAAGAACCTTATACCTTAAACCTTGATTGTACTACTGTAATCGGTCAAATACCTTTTTTATATAATGTAACTGGTCAAGTAAATATAACTGCTGTATGGAATGGAACTGAAGTTATAAATCAAAACGTTTCAGGTGCAGGAACTGTTTCTTTTGTTAAAACACAAAACAGCCCTAGATATGTGGAAGTAACTACTACACCAATAGTAGTTTCTGACTATAATATTAATTTTGAATGTCCAATAGCTCCAGACGTAACAGTTAAAGAAATAGTTGTAAATTTTGAAGGAGACGAAGATTTAACTACAGATGTAAGATACAGGTGGACGCAAGGATCTTACTTAAGTCCTTACAGCACTAATTCTGTTATTTTAGAATCAGATGGAGTTTCTTTGTTTACAGAGTCAACAGGCCCTGCTTCTTTTGGGTCTTTACCTCCTGAAGGATCTACTGTTGTTATGCAGATTAGACAAAATGCAGGTCAAACCTATGAGTTTAACCCTAATTCAGGACAGCTAAAATATTTATCAACTAATACAAATTACGATGAAGTAGATATTAATGTATTACTTCCGTTATTAAATACAGCAACCCCAATTTCAGGAGGACCTACAAACTACGAAGCTCAATTTACTTATAACACAGCTAATGATTATTTATATTTAGTTTGGGACTTAAAAACCCCTACACCTATAGAGTTATGTTATGATCTTACTCCTTTAGATGTTTGCTGTGAATGTAATGAAGCACCGCCTCCACCAGTTTGCAATAGATATAGAAGTATACCTTATGATAGTACTTTACAAATTACATATATTGATTGTTTTGGCGACCAGAAAACTATATTTAAACAATGCAGCAGCGTAATTTGTCAAGGTGAAGAGTTTTGTGCTAGAGAAATAATATCAACAAATGAAACGCTAAACGATTTAGGCACGTGTTAAATATTAAAATTAATTAAAAAAATGAGTGTAGTAAATAAATTTATTGATTCTGAAAACTTCGCAACAGCAATATCTGTTTACGACGATGTTAGTTTATTGATTAAATCTCCAGATGGGTTTTATCAGTTTAACGGCATATATAGAGAGCAAGTAGGAGGATTTCTTTCACCTGAAGTAATATGCCCTACTTGTTCTTTGCCTTGTGGAAATGTTGCAGGAGAATCTTCAGATATTAGAGGTACTTTTTTAGCAGAGATAAGTGGAGGTACAGATGTTGGAGCTGTAGTTGTTTATTCTATTGTAGGAGGTATAATTCCTGATGGGATATTAAGCACATATAATGGACAGACATATAATCAGCTTACATATATAGGAAACACAGGAGGGCCAGTCGGACTTAACACTCCATCTGGTGAACCAACCTATTATGGGTCAAACCAAACTACGCCATCAACAACGCCGCCAATTCTTGTTTATAATATACAAACAGATGGAACATATGCTTCTTCTGGAACTTCTCAAGTTATTACAGTTAATTCTAATCAGCTTGATTTAAGGGGTGGTGGAACAAGGGTTTACACTCAGGTTATCCCTAAAAATATATCAAGTGCTACTGTTCTTAATATTGATTATTACGCTCCTGTTCAAGATACGTTTTTTTCTTTTCAAACAGACTGTCCTATAGAGTTAGATAGTTTTCTTGGTTCTACAGCTCAAGAAGATGACACATGTGCTGATGCCACATTAACTTATTATTTTGCACAAAATGCAACTGTTACCTCAATTCAACCAGCTGTCTTTGTGCCTGAAACACTTACTACTCCAGGGATAGGTAATTATGTTTATTTAGATAGTGGAGCAATAAACCCAGTCAACAATACAGCAACTAGTCAGTTTGTAATATTAGCAGACAGTACGTATATTGAAATACAGTATGGTATTGTTATATCTACAGGGACATGTACTCCAGCAGGACTTCCATGTGGAGGAACATTAAATGCAGGTGGAGGACAAGGGTCATTTACATTAGATGTTGACACAGGGTCTACAGCGACAGATATTGGAGCTATGGTTGTTTACTTTTGGCCTCAATCTGTTCCAGATGGTATACTAGTTACTTTTGACAACAGCACCTATAATGAATTATCCTCTCCTGTAGATGGATATAAGGCTGCACCAGCAGGCTTAGTTACTTACGTTGGGGATGGTAGTAATGCTTGTTATAATACTCTTGTTCCAAACAGCCCTTATAACGCAGCTCCATCTAATACACTTTTTGTTTACAACCCAGTTTCAGGCCAGTTCGTTCAAAATGGTACACGAAACTATACTGTTGTCGCTTCTCAATTGCAGCCAACACCAAATACATCACCAGGGTATTGCGCTATGGTTATTCCAAAACCTGCTTTACCAGTTAGTGGTAACAATCAAATGACAATAGATGTATATGGCCCTTGTGGAACAGCTTGGAATTTAGATTTATCTTTAGCTTGTCCAGGTCAACTACCTAGTGTTCAGGCTAGTGCAAATCAAAACGTAAATATTCAATGTCAACCAATTACACAGACAATATATTATAATTATAATTATGCTGATAGAGCAGGAACAATTAATCCTCCTCAGTTTGACCCTACTGTTAATAATTTTGTTTTTAGTGACCAGTTTGCAACTACTCCATTAACAGCAGGAAATTATACGGTAAATGGAATATCAAGTACTTTCATTATTACAGTAGACGCTAATGGTGTTATAACGTCTACACAAAGTTGTAGTTCACCTCCGCCGCCTGCCAACTCATGTAATAATAACTTCTCGGTACAAAACTCTGGTAACGGTTATTTTAGTGCAGATATTGGTGTAGGTGGAACTGTATCCGATATAGGTGCTATTGTTGTACATATGTACATGGGAGCTACTGCACCTGATGGTGTATTAGCTACATACGATGGTAATACTTACAATATATTAACATCTCAAAATAATAGTAATCAGTATCCTTTTGGAAGACGATTTAATTCTGGGACTGGAGACCCTACCTATGTAGGATTCCCTAACACATTTAGTGGTTCTCCTTACCAAAACGTAGCGGAATATGTGCTTCAGGGTGGTTCATATCAAGGTACTGGAAATACAAGAACCATAAGTATTATAAATGGTGCGCAAAACGAGACTGATGGAGAGGATACATTTACCTTGGTAATACCAAAGCCGAATGACCTACCTAGTGATTTAACTATAGAGTTTTTTGCTCCATTATTAAATACATTCTTTATATATGATGTGAGTTGTCCAACAGCACTACCATCCTTCAGCTCTTCGCCTGGACAAACTGGTGATTATTGCAACCAAGCTACTGAAACCTACTACTTTGCAAGAAATGCAACTTATAGTAGTTCTGGCTCTGGAGGATTTATTACTGATACTAATACTATACCACAAGTTGGTAACTTTGTATATGAGGACAGTAATGCTGTGACACCATTAAATGATAGTAGCACTCCTTTAAATTACATTGTTCCAGTCAATCAGAGTGCTTCAATTTTAATTCAAGTGCGATACGGAATGGTGATATTTGTTGGACCATGCCAAATAACTTAAAACATAAAAATGGAAAATTATACAGTAACATATAGTGAATCAGTAAAGGGATGGCCTTCTTTTTACAGCTACTTCCCTGATTTTATATTAGGAATGAATCAATATTTATATACGTTTAAAGGTGGTAACTTATATAGACATAATACCAATGAGAGACGTAACAACTATTATGGAGTTGATTATGACACAACCTTAACAGGTGTGTTTAACCAAGAACCAACTACTGTTAAAGTTTTTAAAACAATTGAATTAGAAAGTGACGATTCTTGGGATATAAGTTTAGTAACTGATTTGGGTGCAGGTTTCATGCCTCAGTCAGATTTTGTAAAAAAAGAAGGTAGCTTCTTTGCTTACATTAAAAGAATATCAGGTACAGAAAACTTAGCGTTAAGATCTACACAGGGAATAGGCAAATTGCTTTCTTCGACTGGTGCGTCCCCTGGTATAATTACTGTTGAATTCAGTATACCAACAGCTAGTATAATATCTATAGGTGATGAGTTAAACTTTAGCACTCTTATTTCTTCCCCTAATAATTTTAGCTCTCCTGTGTCCGTAGGCCCTATAACTTCAATTAGTAGCGACAGAAAAACATTAACTGTTGATGCGACTGATTTTCTACCTATTGGATCTACAATACCTAATAATGCATATATATTGGTACTAAAAGACCCTGTTGCTGAGTCTTATGGAGCTACAGGATATTATATGGAATTTAAGGTAACAAATGATAATACATCTGCTGTAGAACTATTTACTGTAGATTCTCAAGTATTCAAAAGTAATCCTTAGTTTTTTGTATCTTTGCGTAAATGAAATTTACTATAAGAGAATTAAATGAAAATGACTACGATACCATTTTAACTAAATGGTGGAAAGATTGGAGATGGACACCACCTCCAAAAGATTTTCTACCAAAAGACGGAAAGGGTGGTTTAGTGGTTTATGATGGAGAAATACCTGTTTGTGCAGGTTATATATATATAACTAACTCAAAAGTAGGGTGGTGTGATTGGATTATATCTAACTATGAGTATAATGATAGAACTGAAAGAAGAGAAGGTTTGTCTTTTTTAATTCAAGTTTTAACGGAAACATTAAAGCTAAATGGGTGTAAATATTCTTATGCTTTATTAAAGTCAGACTCTCTTATTGATATTTATAAAAAAAATGGGTATATAAAAGGAGATAGTTACAACACAGAAATGATAAAAACATTATAATATGGCAGCATTTACATCAATAGCAGCAGCAACAATAGCTGTAGGAGGTCAAGCAGCAAAAGGTTTCATGGCACAGAGCGCAGCCAAAGAAGCAGCAAGAGAAGCAGGTAGATTAGAAATTAAGCAGGAAGAATTAGAGCAAGAGTCCGTAGCTAGATTAGAGCAAAATTTCTATGATGCAATTAGAGCAACTACAGATATTTACGATAAACAACTTCAGCTTTCAAATGTGCAGGGTTCTCAGATATTAGAAGCAGCTCAAGAAGGGGATCAAAGAGGTGTTGCGGCAACTGCAGGAAAAGTAAAACAAGTCCAGGATATTGGGACAGGACAAATTGCTGATAAATTTGCGACGCAAAAATTAGAGATTGATATGAAACGTGCGGCAGCGTCTGAAATGGATGCAGCTAGAATTTCAGCCTTACAAGATGATAGGGCAGCAGCAGCAGGATTAGAAGCTGACGCTAAGAGAAATGAAGCAAATCAATTAGAAGCAGCAGCAACAGGCGCTTTTATAAGTGCAGGAACTAGCGCTTTAACCGCAGGGATAGGTGCTTTTGGAGGCGCAGAAGGAAAGGCAGTTGAAGGACTAGGAGGCGGTAAAGAAGGTCAAAAATTATTTGACTCTTTTAAAGCAACACAAGGAGGTGACCTTACAGGTAAACAAATGAGACAAATAGGTAGAGCAGGAACTTTGGAAGGTTTTGGAACTGAAGGGTATGGTAAAACTTCATTTGGAGAGGGTCTTACCGCTGTTGGAGGCGCTCTGACTACTGCTCTTGGAGGTATAAAATCAGCAGCTGGAGATATAGCTTCATTTGGACAGCCTCAAGCGGCTTCAGGGTTAACTCCAGAGCAGATAGCAAATATGACTCCAGAAGAGATAGCAGCAGCAGTCGCAGCAGGACAAATTAAGGTAGGTAAATAAAGCATTAAATTATGGGTAACGCATTACAAGGAACTATAGCGGCATTAGACAAGGGTTTAATTGGAGGCAATCCACTTGAATCAAAGTTTGCGGCTATAGATAAAGGAATAAAAGATGTACAAGATTGGAAAGCTAATATAGATAAGCAACGTCTTGACCTTAAAAAAACCACTGCAAAATCAATTCGTGAAGCTGAGAAGTATGCTGCCGAGAACATGCCTAGTAATGATACAGCTGCAGCTAAAATGGTTGAATCTTTGGCTAAATTTAAAGAGGATGCATTTATAAGCGAAAAACTTGTAAGAAATGGAAATGTTCCTCCTGAAGAAAATTTAATATTCCAAGAAAACGGAAAACAAACTTTTGAAATTTTATCTGATTTTATTAAAACATTTGGAGATGAAATAGATATTACTGAAGAAAGGGCAAAAGGAAAATATATTACTAATGATAAAGGAGAACAAATTTTTGTTAAGCCACAATCTGGTGAATTAGAAGCTATTAAGCAACAGATACAAACTCAAATAGGTACGTTATCTGGTGTTGATGTTAATTTTGATGATAAAGGCATGGGTATAGTTGATTTTTATAAAATGGAAGTTGACGAGAAAACTAAAACTTTAGTTCGTAAATTAGATAAAGACGGTAACCCAATTTATATAGACGGACAAAGTGGAATGAGTGTTTTGGCTCTTAAGCACAAAGCAAATACAAGAGCTGATAGGATATATATTACTGACCAAGTTGAGGATTTTGCTAATAGTGCAGTTGGAACTAATTATGAGATAATGGTTAAGGATGGACTAATGGTAGGAAATGTTGTTGCTGACTCTAGAAATAATCCAGATATAAAAGCAAGCGTCAATAATCAAGTAGCAGCCAACACAACAAATATAGAGCATGTAGCCAGTTTGTTCACTAGTGAAAACGGAATGGGAGGTAAGCTAGTTCCTTTTATTGACTACGATAATTTAACAGATGCTCAGAAAAAGGAGACATTTACAGTTGATATATTAGATGAGAATCTAGAAGCAAAAAAAGTTACTGTTCGTAAATATTCTAGGGTTGCAGCTGCAAACTCAAACAATGCTATTGTTCCAGAAATGACAGAAGAACAAATAGAAGCTGTTAAAGGTTATAATAGAAGAAGTTTAGTTGCAGGATTGCAAAGAAAAATAACAAAAGGAACAAAACAAAGTCAGTTTGACCCTAATACTCCTGCAAAACTAGGAAACAAAACAAAGATAGATGATGGCGTAAGAACAATTGCAAGTCTTAATAATTTAAGGGGTGCAAAAACTCCTGAAGAAATGAAGTTATCATTACAAGAGCTTCAAGGTTTATCTGGATTAAGATACGGTAGTATAAAGGAAAATACTTCCATTATAACAGGGCCTGATGGCAAGGATAAGGAGATAGTAACATCTGTTTCATTTAACTTAAACGGTCAAGATGTTGCAATGGAGTTTGGAACTATAGCAACAGAAAATGGAAAAAAGGTGTTTAAAGAAACATCTGGCGATGATTTTGTTATGGCAAACTATAAGTACATTAATCCAGATGGCATATCAGCTGACATAGCTTTATCTAACTTTAAGAAAAAAGGTAATACCATTTTCGATAATGTTTCTCAAACAGGTCCAGGATCAAGAGATATGACATATGGAAATACTAAAGAACTAAGTCTTACACAGACATATAAGGTTGGAGAAGATAAGACAACGTTAAAAGAACAGCTAAAAACAGTTTTTGAAGCTGCCGATAAAGCTAATACGCTCCGTGGAGATAGTAATAATATGGATGTTTTAGTTGGAGGAGTTAAAGAGACTATAACCTCTGCCTATGGAGGGCTTGGTTTAGATCTTCCTAAAGGATTTAAAGTGGATTCTGATGGTGATGATTTAATAATTCAAGCAATGGATGGTGAAGGAATTACTGTAATTCAAAAAGTAAAAGACATCGCAGATGCTACAGACCAAGGTTACCAAGAGTTACAAGGAGCTGTAGCTGAATTTATTACTAAACTTAAATAAAAAAAAATGAAGCGTTATAAAACACCAGCAGGAAATGAGTATTCAGAAGAAGAACTTCGTTCAAAATATGGAGAGCAGTTTGACTCACTAGTCGCTGATGGAACACTAGAGCTTGTAGGAGAAGCTATTGATACTGAAAAAAAAAACCCTGTCGTTACTCCTTCAGATGGGGAAGAGGCAGTTACGGTATCCACTACAGAAACGGAAACACCTCTTGGGTCTTCGGATGGTTTAGAAGTAAACGTTGAGACAGTTCCTGTTGAAGATTATAGAAATCAAGTAAAGCTTTATGATGAAGAAACTTCTAGATTAATAGAAGCTAATCCAGATGCAAATGAACAGCAATTAGAAGCTATATTCAATAGAGGTGATGCGCCATCTCAAGACATATATGACGCCATTGAATCTGATGATAATGCAATATTTGACCTTGAAGAAAAAAACAATAAAATATCAACATTTCAAAACTCTGGATATATAGGATTAAATCCTGATGAAGGATTTAATAAAAGTTTAACCTTATCTATTGACGATAGTAATCTTTCGGATTTTGACAAAGAAAGATTAAGAAATAGAGAAAAACAATATGGATTCTTAAATCCTGAAACAGGTAAAACAGAATTCAAGAAGGAATCTGATATTGATTCTGATTTACTGAATTCAATTGAGCTCTTTGAAAAAACAAAATTTAAATCATTAAACAACTATGATGATGTTGAATTAACTGAAGATGATATTAATGAAAGCTCTTTAGGTGAAGATATTCTTCAAAAGAATGAAGTTGATTCTGATGATTATTTTAAGTGGGAGAAAAAAAATACAAGAGGAGAAAACTCAATATATAAGTTTTTTAATAACCTTTTTGGAGATGATGAAGAAGATCAGTTTCTCTTGGAAAAAAGACAATACGAAAAACTACAATCTTACAAGGCTTTAAAGCTAAATGAATCAAGTAAGAAATTAGAAGCCAATCTTTCTGCTCAAAAATTAACCACAGATGAAGAAGCATTAAAAACACTTAAAGCTGAAGAAAAAGAACTTTCAGCTGAATTTGTTAATTCTGTTAAGTCAGTAAACTCTACAATGGATTCATTTCCTAAATTAAAAGAGCTACAGGAAGATACAGATTTGAAGAAAAGAAGAAGACTTTACAATTCAGTACAAGAAGGTGGGTGGTCAGAAGGTGGACAGGGACTTTTAGAATTAGCTAAAATAGGTGGAACTGCGTTAACTGGTTTTGCTATGGATTTTGTTGCAGGGATTCCTGGAGCTGTTGACCAACGTATAGCTGCAATGGGTGGTGATGAGAAAGGTCTTTTGGCAGGATTAAGCTCCATGTTCTCGGAGATTGGTAAGGGGTTTGAAAGGGAGTATGGAGAGGCTTCAGTGGCTTCTTTTCAACAAGGAAAACCTGTATACTATAAGGGAAAAGAATATGTTGTAGGTACTAATGGAACTGTGTTTGATAAAAATTCAAATGTAAGAATGGATGGTATAATCCCTTCTGATGAAATACGAAAAATACAAGAAATAGCAAAAGATGTTTCTAAGGAAGTTATTAATTGGACATCTGGATCAGTTTTAAAGGGTGGTGTAAATACTCTTACAAACTTATTTGCTTTAATAAGAACTGGTAAAAAAGTAAACAAAAACTTAAATCTTGAAAAGTATGTAAAAGCAGCTACGGCTGGGAAACTAGGAATGGCTGGAGCATCTTTTGTCAGTGGTGTAGTTAATAATGTTGACGACATAAGGTCTCAGCTAATGGCTACAGGGATGAGTGAAACAGAATCCATGGAAATAGCGGTTAATGCAGGTCAAGCAATATCAACATTAGATGCAGTGTTTTCTGGATTAGCAGGAAGTAACGAGAAGCTGTTGGTAGGTTTCCAGGGTATTAAAGACCAAGTAAAAAACTTAGCTTTGAAAAAAGGGAAAAGCTTTACTAAAAAACAACTAATAGACAAGGGGATTGCTTTGGGTAAAGAAAACTTTAAGGAACTTTTTGTGGAGGAATTGCCAGTTTTATTTGCTGAAAAAGGAATTAACTATTTAGTAAACGAAACTATAGGTAAAAATGTTTTGGATACTAAAATTACTAAGGCAAATATTTTAGAGACTGCTGTAATGACTATTGGAGCAACAAGCACTCTTGGTGGTAAAAAATTATTGTCAGGAAACAGAAGAGCGGATTTAGTTAGAACTATAGCTTCAGACATAGGTGACATACAAGCAACTTTAGATGTTTTAATAGAGGAAGGTTCTTTATCATCATTAGAGGCGTCAAATGCATATACTGAAATATATAATATGCAAACTGCTGAAAATAAAACAAAAGGAACTATTGTTGTTTCAGAAAACATGCAGCCTGCTTCTGATTTACTTACACAAAGACAAAACTTAATAAACCAAAGAGAAGGTTTAGAAGGACCTTTAAAGAAGAATATTGACGACAGGATAGCTGATGTAGATTCTCAGCTTCAAGCTCTTTATGACAAAGACAAGATACAGGCTCAAGAAATTATAAACGGAGAGTCAGAAGGAACTGTAGAAATTAATGTAACAAGAGAAGATGCCATTGAATCTTTAAAGGCAAAAAATGAAGCTAATGAAAGGCTAGGATTACCTGTTGTTTTAGAATCAGATTCTAACATATTAAAGGAACAAGATAAACTAATAAAAGAAAAACAAGATGCCATTCAAAACAAAAAAACAGGAGATATATCTAATGCTGAATCAACCGAAAGTGTATCGGAAGTGGAAGGCGAAGTACGGATCGATACTCAGCAAGAAACGGAAGCAGAAGTAGAAGTAGAAGCAGAAGCAGAAGTAGAAGCGGAAGTGATGAGTGTGAACAAGGAAAGAGTAGACTCCATTGTAGATGGTATAGTTGAAAAGACCAAGAATAGAGGGGTAGGTAAAGATACTAATCCTCAGAAGATAGCAGACAATGCTATCTCTTATTTAAAAGGTTCTAAGTTGTTCCAGGAATCTACAGACATAGAAAGAGAAAACATACTTAGAGATGTGAGTTCTAAGTTAGGTGTAGAAATAAAACCACCTACAGCTAAGAAGCTATTGGGTATAAAAAGAATTGGAAAGCCAACTACCATTAAGGTTTCTAATGACTATGCAGCAATGAAGAAAGACTTGCGAAAGGAAGCTAAAATTGCTAGAGATGCTAAGAACGACCAGAAAACTAAAAGAAAAGCTTTACAGTCTTCAATAAATTTACTATTAAAGGCAGGTAGAATTACTACAAATAAAGCAAATACATTACTTAGAAAGGTTAGTAACATAGAGTACAATAACACTAAAACCGTAAGCGAGCTACTTGACTATGTAGAAAAAACAATGAATGATGCTAACTATCAAAAAAAGCTAGACGAATCTAACTCCCTTAGAAAAACAATAAAGAAAAACTCTAAGACAAAAGAGGCAGGCTTATCTGATTCGGCTAAAAACTTTTCAGAGATAAACCCTTCAAAAGTAGATGACATTGATGCTTACTTAGAAAAAGCAAGAGAAATAAAAGATGGTCTCATGCCAACTAAACAAACAAAGAATGGACTAAAAACAGCCACTCCTTTTGACACTAAGAAAGCAGATGAATATACTAAGAAAGAAAAGGAAGCTCAAAAAGAAAAAGATTACGAATTACAGAAAAAAGCTTTCCAAGATTTAACTGGATTAGATGCGAATGATTTAACTCTTGAGGAGATGAGAGATCTATTGATCTCTTTGGATGGGAATATGCTTACTGAAGAAGGTAAAGAGAAGGCTGCTAATGAAAAGAAAGATGCTGTAGAAAAGGCTCTTAAACAAGCTATATCTAACGCTAAAATAAACGCAAAGCAAGTTATAGCCGACAGCGATGTTGAGGTAACTAAAGAGCAAAAGAAACTTCTAGGAGAGTTTCTAAAAATGGATATGAGTGTTCTTACTACAAAAGAAAAGATGAAAGCTTTAGATGCTATTCTAAACTTTGAAACAAATCAAAGTACAGGTGGGATGGAGTCTATTCTTAAACAGGCTAAGGGTTCTAAAGGCATGAAATCTTTGGTTAAAGACAAGATAACTAGCACCTTAAGAAGCTCGATTCTGGGAAGGTATTGGAATACAAGTATAGCAACACTGCCTAATGTTTTTGAATTAATGTTTGCTTCTCAACAAAAGGGAGCTAAGGTTATGGATAAAATAGGGGTGACAGAAGCTATTAATGGAGCTGCTAAAGCTGAAAGAGATTCTGAAAATATAGTTAAAGACTACGCTAAAGCTTTCAAGAAAAAAGTAATGAAAGTTGGAAAATTCTTTGACCTAGCTAATGATATTGAAAGAGGTATACTTGGTGAGATCCAAAGATTTACTCCTGGTCAAGAAGTAAAAGACTTTGATGATAGCAAGAAATTAATAGAAAACACTTATGAAGACCTTCTTAAATCAAGTGATTTAGAAAATCAAAATAAAGGTAAATTAATTAAAGAAGCCTATGAAAGGCTTGTGAAAGATTCAAATAATATTTCTGAGGTTCAGTCTAAGGCTGATCCTGCAAACTTAGAGGGTGTAAAGTATATTACAGATGTATGGGCCTCTAACTATGACGCTTTAGCTGAGACATCCCTGAATGTTTACAATAAAAACCTAGGCAAGGATACTAACTATATACCTAGAAGCATTCAGAATATTAGCGTAGAGTCTGAGACAGAAGGAAGGGATATAACAAAACCTCTTTTTAACCCTGATGGATCAAGCAGTGTGTACAGTAAAAAGACAGGTGTATTAGAAGAGTCAACTAAACCTAGTAAATTAAAAGAAGGAAGGATTCTAAACCTGGGGTTTGATGCTCAGAATATGGCTAATTTAAAATCTGCTTTAACAGATATTAATACAGCTGGAGCAATACAACAAATAAAAGGAGCGATTGCTTCGGAGTCATTTAATGAGGTATTTCCAAATGATAAGTCAAGAGATATTGTTAAGCAAAGAATAATAGATTACATAGACGCAAAAAGAACAGGTCAAAGAGTAAAAGAGGATGAGAAAAAAGCTTTGAAGGTTTTAAATAAAGCTGCTACGTTTGGGGTTGTAAAAGCCTTAGGTGGAATAACTCAACCTTTAAAACAGATTGTACCTATATTTAATACTGCAGTAAATGCAGGTATTATTAACACCTCTAAAGCTTCTGCATTAATATTTAATAAAGACGTTCAAAATGCAATAAACAATTCAGGATTGCCAATTGCGAATAGAGGAGCAAGTTCTCAGGGTGATATTGAAGGAGTTGATTCTAGAATAAAAAAATCTGCAACATCGATACCTGGAAAGGTAGTAGATGCAATAGACAAGGGTAATAAGGCTATTATCGATAAGCTATTAGTAGCTCCTGATGTTCAAACCGCAAGAGCTTCTTTCATTGCTTATTATTTAAAGGCAATGGACAAAAAAGGTGTAAAGTCAGGGGATATCGATTTTACTAAACCACTTGATAAAGAGGCAGCTCAATATGCTCAACAACAAGTAGACAGACAACAGAATACATCTGACTCTGACTTACAGGGTGGATTGTTTACGAAAAAAGATTTACAAACTCAGATTATTAGAAAAACACTATTCCCATTTGCTAACTTCTTGTTAAATCAAAAAACAAGAATGTATTCTGATTTAAATACTCTTGTTAGAAACCCTACTGCATTGCCAGGAGATAAAACTGCTGCAGCTAAATCCTTAGGAGGATTAGTCGTAGAAACAACAATGTTTAATGCGATTGGTTTAGGAGTAACTCAAATGCTTTCTAATGTAGCTAGAATGTATACAGGAGAAGAAGAAGATCCTAATTTAACGTCATTTAAAAACAGACAAAAAAATAAGAAGAAAAAAGAAAAAGAATTTGATGCAAGATTGGCAGGTCGTATAGGTAATGTTGTTGCCGATGTATTTGTTCCTATTCCTGTTTTAAATGATTTGGCATTAGCCCAAGCAAACAGTATGCTTTCAATAATGCAAGAAGGAGATGACGACCCTTTTAAATTCTTTGCTAAGACCGATAAGGAATTGGGAGATCAGTTAGGTGTCTTAGGTATTGGAGGGAAAAAGCTAATCTTACTTAAAGATATGATAATGACAATTCAAAGTGGAGAGGTAACCAGTGAATACTTTGGTAAAAAAAGCTCTAAGAAGTTAACTCCTGAAGCTCTTGATAAACTAAATGGTGTAGCTGGAGCTTACGCTCTACACGTAGTTGGATTACTACCATTTAGCGAAGTAGGTTACTTATCAGAAAGAGCATTTAAGAATATATCTAAAATGAAAGTAATAGATAAAAAGCGTGACTTAGAAGACGAAGCTTTTGATTTGTTGGAAGAAGAAGGGCAAAAAGCACCTAATGATCAACAAGTAAAGGAAAGAGTTAAGAGAATTAGAAAAGAAGAAAAATCAGGTAAATCTTCTAACTTGTTAAATACTAAAAGCAAATTAAGAGGAAGTGGTTCTACTAATTTATTAAAAAGTAAAGGTCCTTTAGATTAACTTAGTTCATCAAGTAATTGCTGAAGCCTTTGTATTAACTTATAATCTGGATTAGATTTTAACTTTTCTCTTAGTATCTGTTCGTTAATTTGATCCTTCATTTTCTATTTCTTTTTGCAGGTTTGCTAAAGCTCTCCAAGCGACTTTAGCAGAGTGTCTAACTCCATCGGAATCTATAGTGCCACATTCCATTAAGTGCCTTGTAAGAGCGTCTAATTCGTCTCCTGACTTATCTCTATCCCAATTTAAAGGAAGGTCAGGGTTATGTTGTTGTTGTCCTGCATAACTGCATTGTGCTATTTCTTTTATAGCATCTGGGAAATACATTAATACTCCTGTATAAACTGGAGTTTGTTTTCTTTGTTTAGCCTTATCCATAAAGTGCCATTCTTTTTTAATCATTAAAATATCCATATATAAAAACTATACCAAATAAAAAAAGTTACTATCAATATAATTATCCATGCAAATATTTTTGTAAAATATTTATCTTTCATAATTAAAAGATATGAGTTAACCTTGCTACTTGACCATGGTCTTTTGAATGTATAAAACCTTCTACTGCTTTTATGCCACCAACTCCATATCCTTTTCTATGATGCCAGGAATCTGATCCGCTTGGAGACCTCAATGATTCAACTGTAATTCCATGATAGTCTTTTGAACTTTTGTGGTGTATGTGGTGAGTATAAACATATCTATGTTTTGTATCAGCCCATTCTCTTGAAAACTCATTAGCCATTATTAACGGAAGGTCAGCTAGCTTTGCTCCATCTCCATGTGTAGTTCCAATTAAATTCTGACCATACTTAAATCCCTTTCTATGAGCTATACTACAATCAAATGTTATATTCTTAGACTTTCTAAACCAAGACTGTATAGAATCGGATAACATAAATCCAGATATATAATCGTGGTTACTAGGATTGTATACAAAATGAACATCAGCTACAGACATCAATGTCTCTAGAACATCTATGTAAAGTTTTTTAGCAGTCATAAAGTTTTCATACCACATCCCATCAGTATCTTGAGGTGTTCCTGCAGTAGTTTTTCTATGAGGTTCGTCTATATGAAGTATATCGTTACCACCAACAAAAAGAATTTTATCTATATTAAATCCATTTGATTTTTGTAAAATTCCTTTTACGCCTTTCTTAACCCTTTTTACTGCTATCTGAGAGTTATAGTCCTCGCCTGTTTCAAAGCTGGTTGCAAGCTTTCCTATGTGTATATCAGCAGGATCTATAACTAATAAGTGACCAGTCTCTGACTTAGTTCTTTTTATCTTAGGATATGAAGGAGAATGACTATTCATAGCCTTGATTATGTCCTGTCTCACTTTGTCAAGACTTACTCCATTATTTTTCACATGAAGAGAGAAGCTTTTACCCTTATACCAATAATGATTTACATCGCTCATTGGTATTCCGTTGGTTTCGCATTCTATTTTTAATGCTCTATGGTTTTTTACCATTTCACTTTCTTCATTAGTAAGTCTTGGTCTGTATCCTGCGTCTTTATTAGTACTCATCTTCAGTTGTTTTTTGTGTTTCTCGTAAAACTATTTGCAACTCCCTTATTGAGGACTTTAGAGATTCAGTATCTTCATCCATTAGTGATTCGTAAATATCGTCACTAAGTGAATTTATTCTTTCCATTAAAAGATTTATAAAATTTATGGAATTATGGTTGTGTATTTGTATTGCCATTTTATAATTGTTTCCTAAATTTAACATAAAAAAACAATAAAAAACAAAATAGTTATTAACTATCCATTTGGTATATTAGGCTTTTACCAAAAGCCTCATCTATCTTAGATATAGCTTTGTAAATGACTTTTGATCGTCTTTTTGTTTCTTCACGATCTTTCTTTAAACTATCTAGTCCCAGGTTAGTGTACATCGTACAATCAATTCTAAGAAGCTCATCAATCTTCTTTTTATCTGCCCAACTTTTAAAGTCTATTACCTTCTGTATGTCTTCAAATTTATAATCCATTTTCTATTTTTTCTAGTGTTAATAACTTTCTTTTTAAATCTAATATTTTTTGTCTTATCTGTTCTTTTTCAGTGTTTATAGTCCTAATCTCAGCAAGGCATTGTAAGTAGTTTTCTTTAAACTTTGGGTCAAAATCTATAAGTGATTGACCTGATCTAATTCCAAACAATACAGTTGCATGATTTCTATTAAACAATTCACCTATTTTTTCAAACGTGTAAAACTGTGTTTCCCTGAATATCATGTAAGCTATTCGTCTGGCATCAACATGCTCTCTTTTTCTAGTCTTTTTCATTATATCCAAAACCCCAGTTGCTGACTCTACAGCTTCTATTATTAATTTTTCTGAATTTTTCATTTAATATATTTATTAGAGTTTATATAGTCTAGGTATCTGTCTACTTCTATTTCGTTAACGTCTATTAGTACAGTAGGAGCGCAATCAGCTTCTCTATAGTAATCTAAAACAAAAAATATATCAATATCTTTTTTTAAATTAATATAACCAGCTATGCTTTGTATTTTTCCAGCTGTGCTTTTTAACCCTATTAGCTCATCTATTTTAGATGCTATTTTATTTTTTACATCCAATTCAAATGTATGCATTTGTTTTAGAAAGTACTCGTCCAATTCAAATTCATCCTCTATATATTTCTGTTCTGACTCCATGTTTTTCTAATTCTTTTAATCTAAATTCTTGTAAGGCAGACACCCTGCCCTTTGGCTTTTTTACTTCTGAAAATATAACCCCACAGTTAGGAGGTATAGCAACAAGATCAGGTATACCATTCTTATTAGTCTTAATAAGCTTGATAACATAGTACCCTTCAGCTTCTAATTGTTTGATTCTCTTCGCTTGTATTTGTTGTTCTGTCATTATTTCCAGTCTTCTGGCCATAACTTCTTAGCTATTTCCTTTCCTACTATCATTACTACCCAGGCTAAACATAGCCAACCAATTGCTTCTACCATTATATTTAATTTAAAGTTAATAAATCTCTTTTGAAATGATTTAGAGTATAATTTTTCTTTTTGCTTACTGCTTTATATATTTTACTTTCTATTCCTCCTTCTGTGAAAATCCAAAACACTTCGTTTTCAAGTCTTTCTTTGGTGGTCATTCTATCTCTTGATTGCCAGTAACTTGTAGCACTAAAATCTATGTTGTAATATACTAAATATTTAGCATTACGCAAAGATATTCCTTCTCTTCCACTGACAATTTGCAAGGCTATAGACTTATCTGTGCTGTTAAACTCATCTAAATCAGTGCATATACTATCTCCATAGACTTTCTTAATTGCGTTAAGCTCTTCCTTAAACTTATAGAATATTCCTATTTTATTACAACAAAAATTATCGTATATGTATTCAGCTTTAAACAAATCAAGGACCATGGAATTTCCACTTTCAAACTTAACAGTACCACTATACATTTGATGTAGCTTCTGCATAAGCTTTACACTTGTATCAGCTAGTATAACTTCATCTTCACCTTCCAGAACAAGCAGCTTCTTTAACTTAGAACACATAACCATTAAACTTTCAGGAGCATCGACAAACAAAATTTTTTCTTTTATAGAAGATTCAAATCCTGCTTCTTTTTGTGTGTATGAAACAGTATAAGGATTCATGTCATCAATTATGGTTTCCTTGGCATCAGAATAATCATTCACCATAAATCCACCTATTCTTTTAGTGGTAACTGTTACGTAGTCACTAGCAAATTTATAAAAGTTAGAATATTTATTAAATGGATTGTTTGGAATTGAATATACTTGATGATACATTTGACTATAAGACTCAGGCGTTGGTGTGCCTGAAAGTAATATAACATATGGTTTGTTTTTTCTAATAAGTTCAGATACAGCTTTGGCTCTTTTACTTGGCTTTGGAAAAGCTCCCATACCATGTGCTTCATCACAAACTACAGCATCCCAACCTACTTGGTCGATCTTGTGAAGTGATTCATAGTTTATAACTTGCAGTTCATAGTCTGGATCAAGCAGATTGTAATCTGATTCTATCGAGCTTATTGCTCTCTTCTTCGTGATGAACAATACTCTGTTCACACTCATCATCTTATCTAGAATACCTAGAGAGGTAAGTGTCTTACCTGTTCTCACCTCCATAGACAGGTACAGAAATTTCTTAGTTAATAAAACTTCTGTTCCCTTATCTATAATGTTTTGTTGATAATCTCTAAATTGTATCATATTCTTTTCTTTTTTCCAATAAAATCTTACATTTCTCATAGTCTTCCATGTCTTCAAAATACTGAATAAGATCGTCTACAACATCTACAGTAATAGGCTTAGTTATATCATGTATAAAAAACTCCACATCTCTAACAAGTATATCTGATAAAGGAACGTTGTAAACTACCATTTCATATGAATTCAACATACCATAATAAACTTCATCATACTCATAATAACCTTCAAACTTTTCCATATAAATTTCTTAAATAGTTTAACACCTCTGGCAATTTCTCAGCCGCTTTGTTTTGATTCTTATACAATACAGATCCTAATGTTTCTTTGCTATAAATTGTTATGTCTTTTTCCTTACAGTACAGAGAAGGCTTACCTTGAGTAGATATACCTCCTTTTCTTACTGCAATTCTACAATGACCAGTTAATTCCATTGGCTTTATATAAACCTGGAAGTCATTATCAACACACCAATTAAAATCAGAATGGAAGTCTAGTTCCGTCTTTTTCTTCTTCATTTTTTACTGTATTATTTGTTATAAACATAATCCATTTACCCTGCATATCTCTATTGGTCTTAGGCTCATTTCCTGTCTTATACTTTCCGTAGTATCTTAACCACTTATTAAATTCAGTTCTTGATACAGTTCTCTTTCCTGTTCTTGAAAAGTCAGGGTTATCCTGAACAAATTCATTATAAAGGTCATTAGTGTATAGTTTTTCGTCAAGTCTTATAACTCCATTAGTTACCTCTGAAGAAGTTAAATCACACCACTCAATAAAGTCTTGTGACGTATTAGAACCTAATGTCTTTATACTTGAGTTTTTCCAATTACCTTTTATCAAGCCATTGTTCAGGTAGAACATAACATTCTCAATCATATAATTATCAAATGCACACCATTCTTCTACTGACCAATCTGAAAATAATAACTTTCCAAATTCTACTAATGGGGTAAAATCTTTTGTATAGAATTGTCTAAACTCTAATTCCCACTTTCGTCTTTCAAATGAATTACCTCTTCCCTTTATTGCGTAGTTTGTTGTTATAGCTACCTTTGGAGACCTGCTAAATGGTATCTTGATAGCATCTTTATTTTTCTTTTCAAGAGTCATTCCTTCTGTGACTACACTAAATAATCTTTCAAAATCAAAATGCTTCTTTACATCATCAAAACAAAGTATCTGTGTATCTGCTGAAACTAATTGATAGGCAAAGCTTTTCTCAAAATTAAAAGCCTTACCATCTATAACAACTAACTTCTTCATTTGAGATAGTGCATTGATAAACAAACCTTTACCTGTCCCTCCCTCAGGATCTTCCGATACTGATTCATCATTTAATATTATTGCAGGACAGTATGCTAAATTTTTATATGCGTGTAACATAAATCCTATAGTACTTCTCATTGACTTCATGTTATGCTTATCATCTCCTGATATATTCTTTATGAATGTTTTGTAATCACATTCAAAAGACTCACATACTTGGAAGTCTCTATCAATAACCTGGTCCTTCCAAACGTGTCCACCTAAGTCTAGATAGTCTATAGCAGTCTTTCCATCCTTTGTTACTTTTACAGCACAATTTCTATAATAAAGATATGCTGTGTCCCTGTCGTCCTCTACAAAGTAAACGTCAACAGTACCTAACAGGGAAAGAAATTCTTCTCTAAAGAATCTAGTTTTGTCTGCAAAGAAATTATATACAGACATATCATCTAACTTTTCAAGATAACCCAGTACAAAGTCTTTTATTTCTTCTTCTGTAGTGTGGTCTATAAGGTTATTGGTAACTCTAACAAATATAAAGTTCTTACTTCCCTCTGGACAAAACTTCTTGAATCCATTGTCCTCAAGAAAATCCCTAAACAAGTAGTGTATCATTGTTATAACACCTTTCTCATTCTTACTCCAGAATCTCTTGTCGCTTTCATCTTCTTCAATAGAAGTTAATACAGCTTCAACTACAGCGTCTTCAATATTGGATTCAGCTAACTGAAGACGAATTTCCTTTTTTGATACTCCACGTTTTAGTTTCATCTTAACAGAATTAACTTGATCCTCATCCTCATAATACTTAGACCCAAAGTTTTGTGTCTGACTGTATGCTGATGCTATAGTGGTCTTTATCTCTTGTGAAGTAAATGTTTTTGATTCAAACTGAGACATGATATACTCTGCTAATGATTTGCTAATTCCATAGTCATTAAATGCAGCAGCTAGTATATAAACGTTATTGTTTCTTTCACCATCTACTAATCCGTACTTTCTTGTCCACCAAGTCATAAGTATTTCTACTATCTTATTCTCGTTTGTTATTGGTATAGTTGGTCTTGAAGAGTATTTATCTACAACCTTGTATTCCTGTTCCTCAATCTTATCCCAAACATTTGAGTTTAAGTTAATAAATATTAATGGATCGTAAGACTCGTAACATACTCTTGATATGTTCTTACTTGTCTTATCGAAATATTCTGAGTTATAATGTTTTTCTAATGATGTAAAGTAGTTCTTGTGATTCTCAATATCTGCAGGTATCTTTACTAAAGACTTTAATCCGTTACCACTTGGCGATACAAATACAGAATATGTGAATCTATCTTTTGATAACCTTTCCTTTTCGGCTAACATATCCTTCTTAGTCTTGTATCCATCAAAGTCTAAGCAAATGAATCCACTATGTTCAATGATACTATCATCATTTCTTTTATTAAATGTTCCAGAAAAACAAATTGCTGGTAAATTCTTTTTTAGTTCCTGTCGAACCTCTTTATTCTTCTCTGACCTAATCTGCTTAATCAAATCCTTAGACTTGCCATCTTTAATTCTATCAAGAATAGATGCCATATCTTTAAAGAACGGAGTAGATGTGTCTTTTATGTTTCTAAATATTGTTACGTTATTGCTCATTATGTTGATTTTATAGTTCTATATATCTTTATAGCGTTTATTTAATTGTATTTTTTTTTATTTCCCATTTCTAAGGGAAAAAATTAACATTTTCAACATTTACTAAAGAAAAAACAAGGGATAATTAAATCCCTTGTCTTCTTTTAGTTAGTTAATTAGAAGGGTAAATCTGCCTCTTGTACAGGTGCTTGGTTAGGTGCTGTGTCCACCCCATTAGCCTTCTTCTTAGGTACAAAAGTGTCAAGTTCAATGTATGGTTTACCTGCCTGACTGTTAAGTACATTTAGGTTAACCCATCCATTTTTTTGGTTGGCATTTAAAAAAGCAACAGCATCTTCAACTTTTACGCTGATGTTACCGATTACAAATTCTGGTGCGTTCTCTCTTCTCTTGAAGATAAATCCGTCTGCAAATATTTTGTCGTTTGACATAATTAATGGTATTTAATGGGTGCTTAGTTGGAGAAGCACCGCTGACTCCTTTAAAATGATGATCTATATATCGGCACTAAATGACGTTTGCTGCCGATGATGAGTGTGAACAAATACTAAAACTGTTCATACTCTATGTACTGTGTAACGTCCTCTACTGAGTCCTCAGCAAAGAACTTATTGTATACTTCTATAGCCCTTAAAACCTTATCACGACCCCTTAGTAGAGTTTCTTCTGATGGTTTAGCTATCTTTAGTTTCAATGTGGTCTTGTCTATTATATAGAATTCAACTGGCTTACCGAATAGCTGCTCGTATATATAAGCCTGACTATCATAGTTATAATCATTTGCACTCCACTTAAACTTATCTATGTTACCTGTGGTCTTTATGTCTATAACTTTATCAGCTGTAATTATATCTGCCTTACCTTTCCACTCTATCCCAAATATGGTAGCTATTGCAGGTTGTTCGTATACATTACCTTGAGCATATATGTCGCTATACATTACGAAGTTAGACTTCATTGCATTAACCCATGTTGTTATCTCATCTACCTCCTTAGATAGTAAGACGTCATATGGATATAAATTGTTCTCTAATATATGTTCTTTGAAAGCTTTAGTGCTTCTTGTTGAAGCATCTATAACAGGATAGTCTCCTATCTTCTGTGGCTCTAACATAGCTGTGTGAAAGTAACCACCTTTTAATAAAGGTAATCCCTTTTGGCTAATCCTGAAGTTCTTAGGATTGTTTAGTAAACTATAGATATCTGAATTAGATAGATACTTTTTACCAAAGTCACCATAGTAATTTGAGTCGTCTCTTAGCAACTCTATTATATTACTTGACATAAACTCCTAATTCTTTTTTAATTGATGATGAAATAATATACTTAGTCTCTAATGTTTTAATCGTAGAAGCGAATGGATTTGTCTTGTTTGCCTTAACGTAATTAACTACATCATTCCACTTCTCACTTGTCTTCTTTAGAGTTGGTTTAGCTTCTTGCTTAACAGCAGGTGCTGCCTCACTGATATCTACTAAGTCTTCTCCTGCCCATAAAGATAATCCCAATCCATGCATAGCTATAGCTTTAACTGTACTACGTTGTATAGTCTTGTTTACTGCGAATGAAGTAATCTTATCTAATGTTAACGATTGATTGTTGTGTCCCATAATAGGAAGATAATCAATGTGTTCTACATCATTTATTGTTACACCTACCTTTACATAGCCTGTTCTTCCATCTGAAAAGTAATTTAGTTCATTGGATTCTGATTCATATACCTTACGATTTGCATCAGGGTATTGATCTTTAATCATAGCCCAGGCATATGCCCAAGATAAGTAATCGAATCTACCTTTCTTTTCTACTCTGTCCTTAACATTAACCGCTGCTAATGTTTTGAATGTTGATTTTGTTTCTCCCATAATTAATTGTTTAGTTTACTGTATTTATTTATTAATGTTTCTCTTTTTTGTTTCAATGACTCATAATGCTTCTTGTTGTTACGAGTATTGACTTCTCCGTGTATCTTTTCATTTATACTTTCTATCTGACCTCTATAGGTGTTCTGGAGAATGTTTTTAACCCCAATCTTTAATCCATTTTCAATTAAGAAATCATACTCATCTTTAGTTACTTCTCTGTAACTAAGTCCAACTTTAGTGGTGTTATATATTCTTGTTACTCCATCTAACTTTGAAAACTTAACACCTCTATATATGTAGGCTTCTTCTCTGCTTGTATTAAGACAAACAGATTTCCTATTATCCTTAACCTCTTGCCAAAGAATTGTCATAGAATCTTCTAACATAACGACTCTTCTTTTGAAATATTGTTTACGGCTATTGAAATTAAACGGTTAATGTCTCCATCGTTCATTTCTTTTATCTTAGCTATTCCGTATTCAATATTTGTTCTAGACGTATTGTATTCATTCTCAGACATTAAATCAACAATCTGTACTATTGTCATAGGTCTTTGATAGCATATAGAATAAAGCAAGTACCTAGACATTGCTAACTTAGTCTTTCTACTTTTAGTAAAAAGTTCTTCTTTTGTTATTCCGCATTCTTCACATACGAATTCAACGTATTGATTAAATATTCCCCTCTTCATTTTTGATTGTATTTAAATTGTTAGTATGTAAGGATAAAAAGTATTGATCCCAATTAAATGATGATGTTAGTAGAGGTATTGAATCTTCAAACCTCTCTCTTTGTTTCATAAATTCTTCGCTTGATTTTCCCATGTTTTTAAATTAAATTGTGTTTTACAAATTTACTAATTATTTATTTATTACGCAACTTTTATTTGTTTTTTAATGAAATATTAAACCGACTCTATTGGTTTTATTAAACCATTTAGTTGCATAAAGGTCTGTGTCTGAGGCATCTACGTACCCCTTGCTTAACAGGTCTTCCTTACTCTTAAATATTTTAGTGTGTCTGTCAGTACTTTGGTCTATCATGTGCTTTTGTTTGCCAGAATCACTAAATATAATGTCATAGTTATCAGGAAGCTTTGTGTTTTTAATCATGTCAACCATGTTTGTATAGCTGTAGAATTTTACGCTTGGATTTTCATTTGCAATCGTGATCCACTTAGCTAAGTAGCTTCTTGAATAATAGTCACCACTATCATGTACTCTTACATACTCAGGTCGTTTCTTTTTTATCTCTGAATTCATTGCGTCAATAAATTCTAATGTCTTACTGAGTTGGTATCTCTTCTCGAATGCAGGTTGAACATTGCTCCATACATAAGCACCTTTCTTTGCATAGCAAAACTCAACACACTCGTCAGCCATAGGGCAGGTAAGCTTGCCACTTGCCGATTTGTATGCAGGTATTCCAAAATTAAATACCCTTAAATTAAGATTCTTACTTGTCTTTTTAAGCTTACTGTTTTGTGTTAGTAAATTCATTGTACATATATGTTTTGCTTGTTAATAATTCTACCTTTTGCAGCTCCTGATACCCACCTTCTTGCCTCTTCTATAGAAGGTGTTTGTTTTGTTTCATATCTTGTATGTTGTCCGTAATATAAATGGACTGTAAAAATTTGTAACTTCATATCTATTTTATTTATTTTAGTTACCTCAATAGAGGGGCGTCTTTCCGTCCTGTCAGTCTTACTATAATTTATGATGTCATATATAATACACCACAAGAACATCATGTAAAGCATTATAGCGGCCTACATTAGCGACAACTAAGGATTAAATAATCTTGTGGCTTATAATAGTTTAGAAAAGAACACAGTTCCCTTCTCTCTGGCAACATCTATGTTGTCCATATAGTGCTGAGTAAATGATGCAAAAAGAATAGCATCTACTTCGTTTAAAGAAGCTATTGAGGATATCATCTCATTCTTTATATTCATTGAGTTGGTCATAAATTCTGGATCATTTTTGTAAAGCCTATCGTATGTCTGAGACATTGACTTCTCTATTGAGTTCTTAAACATATTACCATACTTTTTTGGCAATCCTTTTAATCTATATTCGTCCATTAACTCTAACGTTAGTTGAAGTGCTAAAACTAACTCTAATCCATTTCTTAATTCCTCTTTGGTCTCCATATTTCTAATTTTACGTTATTCCATTTACCTAATCTTATATCGTTGTTTACAAGGAAATCTACCCTATGTACCCATCTTTTATTCATTCTATCTTCTACGGTCCAGACTCCATTCATTTCGCCTGCGTTACTTATTAATACCTTAGTTCCGAAAGTAAAACCCAATGGCTCTAGATCCCTTGAGACAGCTATCCATCTGTGTCCCTGGGGGTTGCTTTCGTTTATCTTTTTACCACTCGCAGTCGTTAGATAGTCTGCGTTGCATTGTCTTGGATCTGCGTTGTATACTGTTGCAGTAACCAAGACCCCATCAACAGGGGTAGCACCTACCCCTATGATGAGTGTGAACAATACTATTAAAGCTCTGCTTGAAACGAACATTGTCCCTCCTCTTTTATACATTCCTCTATCTGTTTACCTAAGCGATAGTCGGCAAAGTCACTCATTTCTTGAGTACTTATTCCTGCCTCTTCTTGTTCTTTATTAGTCCATGAGTTTCTATCCTTAAAAAACTCTGTTACTTTTTCCCATGCAGGTTTTAATATTGACAACTCTTCCTTTATTGTAGGTAGGTGTTCCTCGTCAAAGTAATACTCTAAATAATTGTTGTGTCCTTCTGAACCAAATCTGTCTGCTGCACTACTTGATTGTACTGCGAACATAAACTTTCCGTTTATGTCTCCGTCATAATATCTTCCCATAATTTCTAATTGTTTGTTTTTACACGCATTAACGTGTGTTATTGTTATTAATGATGGCAATTACTTGCCTTTTAACCCTTACTTCTGTACAACTTCTACGTCTGTCCATGCTGCTAAATGTACTACTTCACCATTGTCTCTGGTGCAATAGCTATACATTCCGTCTATGGATCTAAAGTTGAGCTCTTCGCCTGATTCAATCTCAGGAGCGTCAGGTGGCACTTTATCTTTGGTCTCTACTCTTATTCTACTGTTTCTAGGTACATCGTATAGTTTCATAATTTAATTGTTATTTAATTATTTTCTCTTGCGTATTCTATTAATTGTTGATACACTTTGTCTTCTACAAATTCCCAAAAGAAATCTGTGATATCCATTCCATTTAAGTCTACGGATTCAATCTCCATGTCCTCTTCTGGGGGCTGCTCGTATGTTCCTGTGTTGTAGTAATATGAGTATTCTATACTCATTACATAGTGGTCATCTTTTAGGGTGTATGTACCCTTGCTATTTATATTCATATCTTATTTGTTTAATTGATTATCAATCTACTATCCCACCTCTGTAATAATTTTCTATTGTGTGGTATTTATCAAAGAATTCTTCCGTATATCTCCTGCGTACTTTATCACTTACAAACTTATAATGACTTCCATTACAGTATTTCAATTGATTGTTTAAATGATAAAAATTTGCAAAAGATTCGTCTGTGTCAGGCCACTCTTCTGTCTTTACTAATTCACTTTTAGCACCTTTATAAGGTGAGTTCCAATACTCTACTTTCATATCTTTATTTGTTTAATTGATTAATAAATTCTACTACTGCTTTGTAGGTAGCTTCAAGTCTTGAGCTTGCTATTACATCAATAAAAATATGATAGTTCTCTATATCTTCTACAAAGGCACGATTATGTTCTACTTTAAATAAAGTGTTCTCATCTGATACTTCATCTATTTTCTCTACCACAGGCATCAGCCAATCCCATGAATCGTGATAGGCAAGGTCTACTTCTGTTCTGTGGTTGTCCTCTGAGTACACAAAATTAGTGTAACCAGACGCTTCATAGGATTTTACTCCCATAAATTCTGCTATTAGTTTGTTGTTTTTTGCTCTTTCTCTCATAATTTTGGTTTGTTGTTCGTATTATTATTAAATGTAGGCTCTATACTATCA